>Ga0247831_1001014_pt1 | contig 56945 bp, 47 predicted proteins | sample LaCruzMarch2015__9_FD_192406 | JGI IMG/M metagenome (GOLD analysis project Ga0247831, IMG submission 192406) | Freshwater microbial communities from meromictic Lake La Cruz, Castile-La Mancha, Spain - LaCruzMarch2015_1m | ecosystem: Environmental > Aquatic > Freshwater > Lake | place: Spain...
TAATTGACGTATTAAAACAGAATAAAATTGAGATTTCAGTTGTTGGTATCGGAACAGAAAAAGGCGCACCACTATTAATTGATGTTAAAAAACCTGGGTTGGGATATAAGAAATCAGATCAAGGAGAAGTTATTATTAGTCGTGTAAATTCAGCTTTCATAAAGGATTTAGCGAATAAATTAAATGGAAGCGCGAGTGTGACTACTAGTGCATTTCCAAACATGAATGAAGTCTTAACAGAAATTAACCAAATGAAGCAAGGGAATTCCCGAAATTTGGAAATTGAAATTAAAGAATCCTGGTATCAAATCCCGGTTGGTTTGGCAGTGATAAACTTAATTTTATTTTTCAGTATGTCGTTTAGTTTAAGGAAGCAACCATGGTAAAAAAGTACATTTTTTCGGTTAGTGTTTTTTTAAGTGTTTTTATTTCCTTTAGCCAAGATTGGAAAGGTAAATTGGAACAAGCACGAAAATCATATCAAGCTGAGAATTTTTCGGAATCTTACCAGCATTATTTAGAGGCAAAAAAACTCGCTCCTGAATCAATCGATTTTTCAAATGAAATTGGTCAAGCCGCCTATAAATCAGGTAATTTTAAGGAGTCAATAGACTACTTTAACGCTTTCACGGAAAACCCAAAAAATAAAAAAGTAAGTGCGAATGATTATCATAATTTGGGCAATTCATATATGAAATCAAAAAATTACGAACAAGCAATAGATTCGTACAAAAAAGCATTACGAAAAAATCCAACGGATAAAGAAACCCGTTACAATCTCTCTGAAGCATTGCGCAAGAATTCAAACAGCAACAAAGACAATCAATCAAACAACAACCCACCACCACCTCAGTCAGATAAAAAGAAAAAACCAGATCAGCCCAAAGAGAATAAAAATTCAAATTCAGGAAATTTACCGAAAAGAGCAGTTGATAGAATGTTGGACAAGTTATCCAAAAATGAGGCAGATACGAAAAGGAAAATAAATAACAAGAATAGTAATGGTCAAGGCTCTTCCTCAACGGGTAAAGATTGGTAATGAAAAATATAATATTATTTATAGCGTTCTTGTTTCCTTGCATTTGTTTGAATGCCCAACAAATTATATTAACCGTTTCCGTGGATAACACTTCTCCCGTTCAAGGAGAAATGGTTGAAGTTATAGTTAAAACAAATATCAATGGAAATATTCAAATTGCGTATCCTCGTGAATTTGTAACGGGAGGAGGTGTAATGAATGGTATGTCACGGCAAATCACTGCCTCCAGTTATACCACGATTTATTATCGAAGTGAAAACGGTTCCTTTCAAAAGGAAGGTGAGTTTACAATCGGCCCAGCAACCATTCGAAAAGGCAACAAAAGCTACACTTCAAACAAGGTTATTGTTAAGGTTAAAAACGCAAATCAAACAACTGGTTCAGCTTCTTCATCAAATAATTTGATTCCCAAATCCTTAGCAAATAAACCTGCATTTGGGTTGATTGAAACCAATAAAACAAGCGTTTTTGTGGGTGAGCCAATAGCAATTACAGCGCGGGTTTTTGCTCAGTTTGAACCCAAAACTTTTGAAAATTATAAAGAATATACCTCAAAGGGTTTGCCAGACAAACATAAAATCCCGAATCCTGAAGTTACGAATGTTGAACTAAAATCGTTTCAAAATAAACAGTATTATTCTTTTTCTTACGATAAAAGCATTAGTTTTCCGGCTCAGGCGGGCACATTTGCTATTCAGCCTTTCCAATTAACCTTAGGACATTTTTTTGATCAAGAGCGCATCAACTCTGAATCTACTTCAATTACTGTAAAACCGTTGCCTGGTGATGCTCCAACAACCTTTCGTGGTTCCGTTGGTAAAATAAATATTGAACGTAATGTTAAAAAAGCTGTTTCGAAACAAGGGGAGGTAGCAATAATAAGTATTACTTTTTCGGGGTATGGGAATTTACATAGTATTGAAATTCCGGACCTAAAATTACCACCAAGTATTCAGTTGTATGGAGATCCAATTATTCAAGAAGAGTTTGAATTTTCTGAGAAGGGAGCAGTTGGAAAATTAACAATTGACTACAATATTCAATTATTGGATCCAGGAAATTTGATTTTACCCCAATTTACTTTTTCCTATTTCGATTTAGAATCCGTTAAATATGTTGAATTGCGGGTAGATTCAGTTGTTTTCAATGTGGAAAGAACTCTCGGTTTCAATAAAGCAAAAGCGCAGGAACAAGCAAGTTTACGTTTAGCATCTAAGAAAATTGTTCCTGAAAATGAGAATGGTATGGGTACAACACAATCAATTTTTTTGATTGGTGGGATTGGTTTTTCCTTGTTAGCGCTTGTTTTTCTTTTATTTAAGCGGAAGAATAAAAGAAATGACAATGATTTGGAAGAAAAAAGTACTTCGTCGAATAAGGATTCAAAATTGGCAGTGGCTGAAAAGGAAATTACACATAAGTCGAGTTCTTATGCTATTGATTTGAATGCTTTGAGAGATAAAATGAATGATCCAGACCAATACATCCAGGCTGTTATTAGTACTTTGGATAATTGGATGGAAAGTCAACTCAATTTAGAGGAAGGTAATTCCTTGTCACGTATAGAAAAAATAAATCGATTAGAGTCCATTCAAGGCATGTCGGTAAAATCAAAACTGGTTAGAGAAATTTTTGATAAAATAGATGAAGCTCGATATGGACTCAAAATAGACTCATTTGGTTGTCATCAAATTCAATTGAAAATAGAAGATTTAGTTAAAAACTAATTTTTACTTCGTATCCCGTATGCCTGCGGATATTCAACGCAAAGTCTCCTTCAAATAACAAATACTGACCTTTGATACCTGCTACCAATCCTTCAAATGTGCCAACTTTTTCAAGGTTAATTAAATTGGGATGAGTTGGATATTTTGAAACAGGATAATTTAATTCTGTTATTGCATCATTTTCAGACACATACGTTTGGAGATCCAAGGGCAATTGATCAACCACATTCCATTTTTCTTCAATCAAATCAATGGATTCATCAATATCATTTTGAAGCATTTTTTTGTAATTGGTCTTATCCGTGAAAAATGATTTTAAAGCAACCTCCAACACACCGGCTTCAAATCGATTAGGCGTTTCTGCAAAATAAATAGCTGATTTCGCACCTTGGTCAATCCATCTCGTTGGAACTTGAGTTAAGCGTGTCACACCTACTTTAACACTGTCCGATTGCGCCAAATAAACAATATGAGGTTGGTTGTGGTTTTTCTCTTCCCAGACAGGATCTCGCCCTTCGCCTAAATGACCTTTGCACAATTCAGGGCGTAAAATACAAGGTGCAGCTTGCGAAGACGCCATAAAACAAGTATAGCAAAAGCCTTCTCCGAAGAATTTTTTTGTGTTTTTAGTGCAAACTTGACAAAATAAATTACCGGTAAATTGAAATTGAATTTTTCTATCTATTAAATCATTTACTAGTTGATTTGGTGCCCAATCTGCGGAATAGAGAATAGGTTGAGATAGGGTAGAGGACATTTTTTTTAAAACAAACATGTTTATCAATTTACCAAGTTATTATTGTACCACCCCAACTGTAGCCAACACCAAAACCCAAAAGCATTACTTTCATTCCCTTTCTTAATTTACCTTCCAATTCTGCATGTTTCATCGCGATTGGAATTGAACACGAAACCGTATTTCCAACCTCTTCATAATAGGTGTAAAATTTATCGGATGGAATTTTACATTTACGTTTAAGCGAATTCAGGATAAATTTACTTGCTTGATGGAAAACAAATAAATCAATTTCCTCAAACGAGATATTATTTTTTTGAAGGGTATTTTCTACTAAATTAGGAACGCGCTGTAAGGAAAAACGAGCTATTTCTAACCCATTCATTTTCATTCTTCCTTGTGATAGATTTTCTGGCTCATTTTTGTATTTTTCGAGCCATTCTTTGTCAATGGGAGAACGTGTTGTACCGCGCTCAACAATTAAATTTTGAGCGCCAGATCCATCATTACCAAAAATAAATTTCCCAATGTGATTGGGTTCAGATTTTTCAACCAAAATTGCTACCCCGGCATCTCCAAATATACACATCATTTCAAAATCAGAAGAGTGAATGACGGAGCTCGGAATGTCGGCTACTAAAAATAAGACTTTTGTCGCATTTCCCGCATGTATCATGGAATGTGCCAAGCTTAAACCGTAAATAAAGCCTGAGCAACCCATTGGCATATCAATACACCCGCAATTCTCATTCAGTCCTAGCCTATGATGAAGCACACTGGCACTTGTCGGAGCTTTATAATCAAGCCCTTCCGTGCAAAAGATTAAAAAGTCAATTGTATTTTTATCTAATGTTTTATTTTCAATGAATAGTTTTTGGGCCGCTTCAAATGCTAAATCAGAACCAATTTGACCCGGATTTCTGATTGAACGCTTTTTTACACCAAATAGATCAAGGATTTCTTTACTCGATTTATTCTCAAAAAGTCCAGCTAATTCCTCATTACTCAATGATGTTGGAGGTAAATAATAATTGATGTATTTAATTTTAGAACTCATTGAAGTGTAAATAATTTTAAAAAGTACAAAACTAATATTGTAATCTGTTCTAATATTCTTTTTTAAAGTAAAACTAATTAATTTTTAATTTTGGCAACTTTTTATTATATTCGTCGTCATCAATTCAACGAAACTAGATTAACTAAATTTTATGAGAATAATTTCCGTCGCTATTTTTATTTGCAGCTCTCTTACAATCACAGCTCAAGTAAATTCAAACAGTTCGGTTCAAGTGAAACCTAAATCTGAATTAAAATCTCAAACGCATACAAAACAAAAATCGGGGGGAAAATACTACAGCGAATATGTTGTAAAGCCAGAGAAATTGAAGACTTTCTTTATTGATGGTGCAATACCAACAAGTTTCCCAAAGTACGATAAGTACAAAACATACGACGATAATAAAATAATTGCGAAAATATGGGCAAGGTCTAATAAATCATTGATCAAAAAAGAATTTTGGTTTAAGTTTGAGGATTAATCCAACCCTAATTTTAATTCTATGATGAGAAATTTACTATTTCTGTTCTTCTTTTCTTTTTGTGCAAGTATTTCTTTCACGCAATGTATTACAGCCGATCCTTTTTGTACAGGAACAACGTATAACTTTCAAAATAGCACCAATGTAACAAATTTGGGCGCAGTAGATTGTTTAGGAAGTACACCAAATCCATCTTGGTATTATTTAGAGATTGATGCTAATGGTACTATGAATTTTAATATAAGTCAAGTTAATACTTCTGGAACCGGAATTGATGTTGATTTTGCTATTTGGGGTCCATTTTCATCTTTAAACGCAGCTTGTGCCGGGGCAAATCCATTTCCTGGTGGTAGTGGAACGGTAGATTGTAGTTATTCTACAGCTGCTGTTGAAACTGCTTCAATTCCAAATGCGCAAATTGGACAAGTCTATGTGGTGTTACTCACCAATTTTGCTAATCAACCTGGTACAATTACATTTAATCAAACGGGTGGTTCTGGTTCTGCAGATTGTTCTTTTACATGTGGGGTGAACCTCACTGCAAATCCTTCGGCTTGTTCAAATAACACGTATACATTATCGGGTAATTTAACAGTAGCCGGCGGTCCGGGTATTTCTGTACCAAATTCGGGTACTGTAACCATAACAAATAGTTGCGGAGGAAGTCAAACATTCAGTGCGCCTTTTACAAATATTCCTTATAATTTTCCTGGCCTAGCCGCAAATGGTGCAGCTTGTACCGTCACCGCTTCTTTTTCTGGCTTTCCAAATTGTAATACAGTTCAAGCTTATACTGCTCCTACTTCTTGCGTAACACCATGTGCGATATCTTCAGTTACAGCTTCACCAACTGCTTGTTCTAACGGAACGTATTCGGTTGGTGGTTCGATTTCATTTACAAACGCACCAACAACAGGAACATTAACCGTTACAGGTTCTTGCGGCGGAACGCAAACATTTAATGCACCATTTACTTCACCTTTATCATACAACTTACCCGGTTTAACGGCCAATGGTGCCGCATGTACAGTAACAGCGACATTTAGTGCGAATGCTGCGTGTTCTTTTACTCAGAATTATTCTGCCCCTGCAGCGTGTAACTGTTCAATAACGGCTGTTACAGCAACACCAACGACTTGTGTTAATAGTCTTTTTACATTAAATGGAAGTGCAACTTTCACCAATCCCCCAACAACTGGTACCTTGACAATTACAAATAGTTGTGGTGGATCTCAAACATTTAATGCCCCATTCACTTCTCCTCAAGCGTATTCATTAACTGGATTAAATGCTAACGGAGCAGGGTGTTCAGTAACGGCAACTTTTTCTGCAACGCCAAGTTGTACCTTAACTCAAAATTTCACAGCTCCTGCTTCTTGTAATTGTGCTATTTCAGCTATTTCAGCAACTCCAACTGCCTGTTCTGCAAATCAATATTCACTAAGTGGTAATATCACTTTTGCAAATGCTCCTGCATCAGGAACCATGACCGTTACTAGTAGTTGTGGAGGAACGCAAACTTTCAACGCACCCTTTACCTCTCCTCAGGCTTATTCTATGGCTGGTTTAACAGCGAACGGAGCAGCTTGTACAGTTACAGCATCATTTAGCGCCAATGCGGCATGTACATTGACACAAAACTTTACGGCTCCTGCTTCTTGTAACTGTGCTATTTCAGCTATTTCAGCAACTCCAACTGCCTGTTCTGCAAATCAATATACGTTGTCGGGAAATATCACTTTTGCAAATGCTCCTGCATCAGGAACCATGACCGTTACTAGTAGTTGTGGAGGAACGCAAACTTTCAATGCACCATTTACCTCTCCTCAGGCTTATTCTATGGCTGGTTTAACAGCGAACGGAGCAGCGTGTACAGTTACAGCATCATTTAGCGCCAATGCGGCATGTACATTGACACAAAACTTTACGGCTCCTGCTTCTTGTAACTGTGCTATTTCAGCTATTTCAGCAACTCCAACTGCCTGTTCTGCAAATCAATATACGTTGTCGGGAAATATCACTTTTGCAAATGCTCCCGCATCAGGTACAATGACCGTAACTAGTAGTTGTGGAGGAACGCAAACTTTCAATGCACCATTTACCTCTCCTCAGGCTTATTCTTTGGCTGGTTTAACAGCAAATGGAGCAGCTTGTACAGTTACAGCATCATTTAGCGCCAATGCGGCCTGTACATTTATACAAAACTTTACAGCTCCTGCGTCGTGTAACTGTGCTATTTCAGCTGTGTCAGCAACTCCAACTGCCTGTTCAGCAAATCAATATTCCTTGAGTGGGAATATCACTTTTGCAAATGCTCCTGCATCAGGAACCATGACTGTAACCAGCAGTTGTGGCGGCACGCAAACTTTCAATGCACCCTTTACCTCTCCTCAGGCTTATTCTTTGGCTGGTTTAACAGCGAATGGAGCAGCTTGTACAGTTACAGCATCATTTAGCGCCAATGCGGCATGTACATTGACACAAAACTTTACGGCGCCTGCTTCTTGTAACTGTGCTATTTCAGCTGTGTCAGCAACTCCAACTGCCTGTTCAGCAAATCAATATTCGTTGAGTGGGAATATCACTTTTGCAAATGCTCCTGCGTCAGGAACAATGACAGTTACAAGTAGTTGTGGCGGTACCCAAACTTTCAATGCACCCTTTACATCACCACAGGCTTATTCTTTGGCAGGTTTAACCGCAAATGGAGCAGCGTGTACGGTTACAGCATCATTTAGCGCCAATGCAGCATGTACATTGACACAGAATTTCACTGCGCCTGCTTCTTGTAACTGTTCAATGACTGGGCTTACAGCAGTTCCAACTGCCTGTTCAAATAACTTGTATAATGTTTCAGGATCGCTTTCGTTTGTTAACGCCCCAACAACAGGAACACTAACCATTTCATCTCCTTGCGGAGGGAATTTGGTAGTAAATGCACCTTTCACTTCACCACAAGCCTATACATTTCCTAATTTAAATGCGAATGGATCGACATGTACGGTGACAGCAGTTTTTAGTGCGAATGCTGCATGTACCTTGTCTCAGAATTTTAATGCTCCGGCGGCATGTGCAACTCCTGGCTGTGTACAAGATCCTTTCTGTACAGGTACAACAATTACTTTCCCTGCCGGTACAAATCAAACGGATGCATCAATAACTTATCCAAATAATAACTACGGATGTTTAGGGTCATCACCGAATCCTGCTTGGTATTATTTTCAGATTGCTAGTGGTGGTAGCTTGGGTATTGACATGACCAATTCTTCGGGAGTTGATATTGATTATATTTTATATGGACCTTACTCTGATTTAGCAAATGCAAATGCCAATTGTAATAACATGGGTAATGGTGCCGCTACAAATACTGTGATCGACTGTAGTTTTAGTGGTGCAGCTACTGAATCTGCTTTTATTACCAATGCTCAGCCAGGTGATGTTTATGTTTTGTTAATTACAAATTTTTCCAACTCTGCCACAAATATCAGCTTTACTAATAACAACAGTGGCTCGGCAACAACGGATTGTTCAATAGTTGCGCCAGTTTGCAACTTTACAGGGTTTACTGGAACTGTTTCATCATGTGATGGTATTACGAACCAATATACTCTAACCGGAACCATCAGTTATGTAGATGCGCCAACTACTGGCACATTGACCTTAACTAATTCTTGTGGCGGAACTCAAACGTTCAATGCTCCATTTGGAACATCACAAAATTATTCTTTTTCGGGAAGTTCGAATGGGGCTGCTTGTATTATCACAGCTAGTTTTTCTGCAGATGCCTCTTGTTCGGCTACATTGAATTATTCAGCCCCACCTTCATGTACGTGTCCTGCAGAAGTTGGTACTTACGCGACTTCCGTAACCGGTAATTCGAATACGTTAACGATGTTGTGTTACGGTGATCAAATAGATATTACTTCCAATAATAACTGGACTCCACCAAATGAAATTCTTGGGGCCACAGATCCTTTGTCGCCTAATTATGATCCGACAGCACCACCTTACGATCCCGGCATTGCATGGTTAGTTTATAGTTGTCCACCTACCGTATCATTAAATCCAGCCATGTCAACAGCTACAGGTTTATCTATTCCAGATGATCCATGTTTACAAGGGGTTATTGCAAATTCACCTTCAATTACTGATATTAATGATTTGTCTTTAGTAAATGCTTTTCAAGCTGGAACATTTACCAATAATACGGTTTATTTGGTTCCACTAACAATGTATAGTTTGGTCGATGGAATTTATAGCTATGTTGTATTACCAGCGGATCCTTGTTTTGAATTGGGAACACCAATCGCTGTTCAGTATTTACCTCAGGTCACATTTACACAAACTCAAAATTGTGCGAATGGTACTGTATCTGCGACTATTTCAGGAGGTGCTTCTCAGTTAAATGGAACGAATTTTACAGTAGTTGCTTCAAGCATTACTCCTGCAAGTGCTACGGCCGTAAATAGTACAACAAGCAATGGTGGTACAATTATTCTTGGAAATCTTACAACTGGTCCTTATTCATTTATTGTAGAAGATGCAAATGGTTGTCCGGTTACAATATCTGGTTCTTATACTGGAGCTCAAACTGCGTCTTTAAATTATTTAGACGATTTATATTGTTTAAATGATCCAAATCCAATAGCTCAAATTTCAGGGACAATAGGAGGGACCTTTACTAGTGGACCAGGTTTAACACTAAATGCAACAACTGGATTGATCGATTTGATTAGTTCAACACCAGGTGTTTACACAGTATCCTATACTACTCCGGGACCATTATGTCCTGGAACGGATGCTTACACAATAACGATTGAAGATTATCCAATTATTGATGGCGGATCAGATTTAACTTTGTGTATCGGAAATCAAATAACATTAGAAGCCTCTGGAGCAGTAAATTACACTTGGAATTACGGAATGCAAAATGGAGTTCCTTATTTACCAAATATAGGAGAAACTCAATTTGTAGTAAATGGATCGACAAGTGCAGGATGTATTGGCGCTGATACGGTTATAGTTACAGTTGTTACTGATTGTTTAGACGAGGAAGAAGTGGTTTTCTGGGTGCCAAATACATTTACCCCTGATAATGATGAATACAATCAAAGCTTTCAAGCTGTTTTTTATTCTGGATACGATCCTTTTTCTTTTGAAATGAATATTTTCAATCGATGGGGTGAATTAATTTGGGAAAGTAACGATGTAACTGTTGGTTGGGATGGAACCTATAATAATGGTATGAAAGTTCCAGATGGAGTTTATACTTGGAAAATTAAGTTTAAACGAAAACAAAACGATAAAAAGTTAACTTCGGTTGGTCATGTAACTGTTTTACGCTAATCCTTCAAGCCAAGCCATAGTATTTATTCCATCAGCATAATCGGTTAATGAAGGTTTTTGTGAATCTCCAAATTGAATAAAATTAGAACCAACAATAACTTGAATATTCTCTTTATTTAAAGTTAAAATTGATTGTAATTCATTATCATCCAAATATCTGTGATAATGAATCAATGAAATAGGGGAGAATAGCAAGGTAGATTCTTTGAGTAAAACAAAATTATTATCCAATACATTCTCTTGATTTAACAAATGTATGGCTCTGTTGTAATCATAATTATTACCATATTTTTTATTGTGAATTATCTCACCATAAGAAACGATTGATTCGAAAAACAAATTGATGTCATAATCAAATGGAATCAATAAAAAAGTAACATTTCTGCATCCTTTTCCGAAATAACTGAAAATATCAGATCCTAGTAATTCTAATTGCTCCTTGCTTTCAGAACCGGTTAAAATTGCAATTGATGTTCTGTTTTTTCTAAACAATCGTGGCACATGACCAAAATATTTCTCAAAATGTAAATTAGCATTGTCACTTCCGGTTGCGATAACCGCTTCAATGTTTTTTATTAAACCAAATTCGATAGAAATCAGATCCTCCAAAACAGGATGAATAGTGACTAACCAGGTAATTATTTGGGGTAACAATGTGCTGTCTTCAGAACTTAGTTTTACAATGGCTTTATTACCTGATAAAATCACACAAAGAAGATCATGAAATCCCACTAATGGGATGTTTCCAGCCATTATAATAAGAACACGAACTGGATTTTCAGAAAACGAAAATTTATGAATCCATTCATCTACTTTGTCAGGTTCAATCATCATGGCTAATTCTAAAATAGCCTTTCTTACATTCTCCTCTATGAACCAACCATTGAAATTTTTTTGTTGTTGGATTAATTGAGAAAAAACGTTGAATTCCTCAGTGGTAAATCTATGCGTTTTCGAATTATCGAAGTTATTCGTCCCGAGCGCTAGGAATAATTCATGCAACGATTTAATGGCTTGTAGAATTTCATTTCTTTTCATAATCCAAAGATAATTTGACTTATCGAAAGACAGGCTAAAAAATAAAATAAACCAAAACTTTTCTGAATTGGAACAAAAGATTCTATAATCCGTTTGTATCTTTGTACTCTAATTTTTGGAAAAATGGCAATTACAATAACAGACGAATGTATCAACTGCGGAGCTTGCGAACCAGAATGTCCGAATAATGCGATTTATGAAGGTGGAGCAGAATGGAAGTACTCTGATGGCACCAGTCTAAAAGGTATAATACAAACCTTGGACGGCAATGAAATACTTGCGGATAATCCTTTTGAACCAGTGAATATGGATGTTTATTACATTGCACATGATAAATGTACTGAGTGTGTTGGATTTCACGATGAGCCTCAATGTGCGGCTGTTTGCCCAGTTGATTGTTGTGTGGATGATCCTGATTACAGAGAATCTGAAGAAGAATTACTTGCTAAGAAAAACTTTATGCATTTATAGTAAGCATACCCCATAAAAAAATGAAACAAATTACTTTTACTTCAATCGATGCTGCAATCGAAATAGTTGATAACGTTGATGATAACGGGTTGGAAGAATTATGCGAGAAACACGCTACCGCTCAGCCAGAATTAATTGATTATATACTTTCTGCAGCGATTGAATACGAAAATCCAGACCTTGAAGGGTTGTTGATTTATTACTTCTGCTTGATAATGGAATCATACACGCTGGCCGAATGTCCGTTGAAAAAAATTGAATTGCAGGATATTGAATCTTTTGAACAAGAATTTTTGGCCATTTTGGAAACATACTTTGAAGACGATAATTTGGATTTATTGGAAGAGTATACCGGTCAAGCGGATTTTGTTCATTTCATTTTGGTTGAAATTTCTACTCCTGATGAGGATGGTACTACGTTAGATGAAGAAACCGGTGTACAATTATTTATTTCAATGATGGCTCTTATTTCCGTGATAGCTAAAACGAACGACTAATTACCAATCTCGTTTTGTCATTATAAAATACGCTCCATAAAGAAACAAGATTGAATAAGCGATTGACGTTATAACAGCCAAATACGGTATTTCAAACGTAAAATTTCCTCCTGTCATTGACTCAATAAGTCGAATTCGTTGAAATGGCTCTTCCACTAATTTTGACATTGCATTTAAGGGTAAATAATCAGTAATTAATTGAATCTTTTCTGTTACGTTTCTTCCTGACGTATCAAATTTTTCAATAACCCTGGATTGGTATTCCATTATAGTTAATATCACTTCAAATACCCACCAAATAAAGAAAGTGAGAAATACAAATACGACCCTTTTCAATAAAACGGTAATAAAAAGAAGAAAAGTTAGAAAGGTAAATAGTTTTAGGAAGTAACCAAACACAAAATAACTTTCTTTAAATATTGCGTTTATTTCTGTTGATTTTGAAAAAGAAAAACCAAGAATTAATCCCATTACTAAAACAACCACTGTTGATAAAAATGATAAAAGGGCAATAGTCAATACTTTTGAAAACAAGAATTCCTTTCTACTCAAACCATCAATAATGTTCTGCTTAAACATTTTTGACGTAAATTCATTTGAAATGGTGAAAATAATAATCAGTCCAAGAAATATTTTTAGTAGGCCAGCGAAGTATGTTAGAAAATTCCATATTTGTGGGAAGTTCAAAAATCCTTGATCTAATAATTTAATTGAAATTCCAAAAATTGGAATTGTTTGGGCGCACATCAACGTAAAGCCAATAACTAAACCGAAATAAATACTTGAAAATAAGATTACTGGAAAATAAGAGTAGTTTTTTAGCCACTCAATTCGTATGAGTCTTTTCATTTATTTTGTTTTTACTAGTTCTAGAAATTGTTCCTCAAGTGATTCTTTTTGCTTCACTAAATGGCTTAAACAAATTCCTTTACTTAAGAGATGCTTATTTAATTTTTCTGCCGATATATCTTGGTCAATTGATACAATTAGTTTATTTTCTTCTCTTTTTATTTCTTTAAAAACACACATCAATTCTAGTTCCCGCTGTAGTTCATCAAGATTTGAAGATTGCAAAATAAAATAACCTTTGGTTGCAGTCATGGCTGAAACTTTACCGCAATAGAGCGAGACCCCTTTTTTTAGAATAATAACGTGACTACATACTTTTTCAACTTCATCCAATAGATGACTTGCCAATAAAATGGTGGTTCCTTGAACAGCAATTGAACGAATTATTTCTCGAATTTGAATGATTCCCTCGGGATCAAGTCCATTTGTCGGTTCATCAAGTATGAGAACTTCTGGATTACTCAACATAGCAGAAGCAATGGAAAGACGTTGTTTCATTCCAAGTGAATAGGTTGAAAATTTATCCTTTTTACGTTCAGCTAAGCCAACCAATTGCAATACTTCATCTATTCGAGTGAATGGAACATTTTTTATTTCGCACACAATTTTAAGATTCTTTTCAGCAGATAGAAAGGTGTAGAAATTTGGGTGTTCAATTATGGCACCAATTCGCTTCAATACTTCGGTAGATGTTCCATTTTGACCAAACCAAGACCAATCTCCTTCGGTAGGATTTATGGTTGAAAGTAATATGCCTAAGGTGGTAGATTTACCACTTCCATTTGGACCTAATAAGCCATAAACGTTTCCTTTTTCAACTGAAAATGAAATTGAATTTACGGCATTGATTTTCCCAAATCGTTTACTTAGGTTCCTAACCTCGAGAATATTTTCCATATACAAGTTAGTTGGATTAGTTTTTATTCAAAACGAAACATAATTGAGAAGTAGAAATGAGATCAATCGATGCACTATATCCCAAAATAAAATCCAATGCAGATTTATTTGGTTTATTTTTTTTACTTTTTAGATTAATCGATTTGGTTCGGGATGTGTAATTTTTTATCATAGGCAATTTCGAAGAATAACGATAAAAAAGCAGTATTATTTTAAATCAACTAAGAAAGACAGATATTACGCTGGCTTAAATTCTTGATTAACAGTAAAATGATTAATTCAAGCCATTGTGCTTGGGGTTCCGAAATTCATCGGAGGCATGTTATTAGAATTATTTTCATTGATTGCACCAAAATTCTCTTCATATTTTTCAATATTTTCTGCTAGTGCTTGAAGAAATCGTTTTGCATTTTCAGGTGTCATTATTACTCTTGAACGAACTTTTCCTTTTGGCATTCCTGGCATTATTTGAATAAAATCACAGACAACTTCGGCAGGTGAGTGAGTAATAATAGCGAGATTAGAATAGATACCTAAAGCAATTTCTTCAGATAATTCAATATTCATTTGATTTTCTTGATTTTCCATGATTTTATAAATAATGTTCTTGTGCTGCTAAATATCTTTCTGCGTCCAGTGCTGCAATACATCCTGTACCAGCCGCAGTAATTGCTTGTCTGTACGTTTTATCGGCAGCATCTCCCGCTACAAAAACGCCTGCCACATTTGTTTTAGATGTCCCTGGTTGAGCATATTTAATATAACCCGTTTCATCTAAATCAATAAAACCCTTGAAAATATCAGTGTTTGGTGTGTGTCCAATTGCTACGAAAAATCCGGTACACGGAATTATTGCAGTTTCACCCGTTGAGCTATTTTTCACCCGTGCCCCTGTTACGCCATTACCATCGCCCAATACTTCTTCAGTATCTGTGTTGAATAAAATGGTGATATTTTCAGTTTTCTTTACTCGGTCAGCCATTATTTTAGACGCTCGAAAATCATCTTTACGAACGAGCATTGTTACTTTGGTACATAGCTTTGATAAATAATGAGCTTCTTCGCAAGCAGAATCTCCTGCACCAACAATCACTACTTCTTGTCCACGATAAAAGAAACCATCACATACAGCACAAGCAGAAACTCCACCTCCGTTTAACAGATATTTTTGTTCACTTTCTAACCCGAGGTATTTTGCAGATGCACCGGTTGAAATAATTATAGTTTGAGCGTGTATTTCGTGTCCTTCTTCTGTCCAACATTTATTAATTGGGCCAGTAAAATCCACTTTATTTATAAATCCAAAACGAACGTCTGTATCAAATCGTTTAGCTTGAGTTTCCAATTCAACCATCATTTCAGGACCACTAATTCCTTGTGGGTATCCAGGGAAATTTTCTACTTCATTGGTTGTTGTTAATTGGCCTCCCGGCTGCATCCCTTGATATAAAACGGGTTTCATGTCGGCACGTGCGGCATAAATAGCGGCAGTAAAACCTGCTGGACCTGAACCAATTATTAGACACTCGATCTTTTCTGGTGTATTCATTTGATATGATTTTGAATGACAAAAATAAGGAATTAGATTCATATGAATTCAACCGATCAACATACAAAAAGATTTATTGTTGTATTAATTTGCCATTTTGTAGTGTAAGCCTAATCCTAATACTGATTTAAACTGTGTACGTGGTCCAAAATTCCCGTTAGAATCTTTTACTTTAATGTCATCATCATAGATTAAGTTGAACTGGGTGGAGGCAGAGAAAAGTTTATTTACCTTGAAAAGTATGATTAATTCTGCATTGACATCTATATTTTCCGGATGATCTGTATAATTGCTAAATAACTCAAGTTTGGATTTTAGATCAATGTTTTTCATCAGTGCTTTATTCCATTTCATCTTGATATAGGCGCCGTATTCTTCTCTGAAATTTCGACCGGGAGAAACGATATTTCCGTTAACATCTTTACTTGCTTTTTCAACACCAAAAGACCCTGCATCGGCCAATGATTGATCCATTACTATGGTTCCTTTGAAAGCGAAAGGAGATGCGAAAAGAGAAAAGTTCTCATTTTTGATATAATCTAATCCAAAGGCAATATTAATGTATCCTGGGGCTAAAAAAGTAGAAACTTTAACGGAGTCATTGGGTAAATTAAATCCTGATAAAAATTGTGTTTTAAAACCGGTATTGAGTGAAAAAAAAAGGTGTTTAGAGAATTTTTGACCGTAAATACTACTAAAATCAATTCGATCATCTGTTTTTTGAAGCGAATTCCCAACTAAATTGTCAAAATATTTGATTCCTCCCAATGCAATAAGTAAGTCTGTTGACCATTTGGAATCACCTTTAGAATAATAATTACCTGTACTTATTGTTCCAATTATTGATAAATTATTTCTTCCTCCAGCATTCCAATTCACAAAAGTGGATTGAGTACCGTTTAATTGATAAATCATCTTGAACTTCCATGGTTTTTCAATGCGAATTGTGTCTTTTTTGACGGGTAAAGTATCGTTTGCAAAAACAGAAAAATAGTTAAATGCAAAAAAAATAACAATTAATACAAGATAAGTTTTAGTTGGTATGTTAATTTTGTTCTTCAATAAAACAAAAGTAATTCATGAAAATGTTCCACAATCTACTCAAACTATTTCTTTTCTTAATTTTTGTCAACAATTTCCTTTTTTCTCAACAAATGGATTACTCCGTTGAAACGAATTGGGCGATACTTCCAAATCAGTTAAATTCTCCAATTTCTGAGTTTATAGTTGATTCTTCTTGGATAGATAAAGCGGACGTTTTTTATGTTTATCCTACATTGTTTCTTGATAAATCGCATACAGCATGGAATATCTCCATAGAAGATGAGGGACAACGAAAAACTATATTAGAAAAAGCCGTAAAATTTCAAGCTTCAGCTTGGGCAGAGAGTGGTCGCATGTTTGTTCCATTCTATCGTCAAGCCCACATTAGATCTTATAGAAAACTAAAGGAAGGAGGCAAAGAAGCGCTATTGTTGGCATATTCAGATGTTAAAAGTGCTTTTCTGTATTATTTAGAGCATTACAACAATGGTCGTCCGATAATTTTAGCTGGACATAGTCAGGGTTCAACTCATTTATCTCTTTTGTTAAAAGATTTGTTTGATGGAACACCTTTACAAAAACAGTTAGTTGCAGCATATATTCCCGGAATTGGAATTGATAAAAACAATTACACACAGTTGAAATTGATGCAGTCTCCTGATGAAATTAATGGCTTTGTAACCTGGAATACCTTTAAGAAAAAAGTAAATAAAGAAAAATTTGATTTATGGTATCGGGGTAAGCTAGTTGTAAATCCTGTAACATGGGATATGACTACCTGTGCTTCTCGGGAAAATCACAAAGGATTTTTATTTTGGAACGGTAAAATGTATAAAAATAGTTTTTCTACAAATTTAATTGATGGTGCTGTGTGGATTTCAACCCCACATTTTCCTTATCGTAGGATGGCATTCACAATGGATGATTATCATTTGGGAGACGTCAATTTATTTTGGGAGGATATTCGATTGAATTCAAAAGTGAGGCTTCAGAACTTTACGAACACACAAAGGTAGGTTCAGTATCGAATTACAAAATGTTGCTTTGTCTGTTGTTTCTTTGGAATAATAATCCCAATCCTTAATAAGTCAAGTGTAACATGGTATTTTTCTGATTGAATAATCTCATTCCATGCATGAAACATGGATGCGCTCCATCGGATGTCATCCAAAATAAAAATGGTTTCATCGTGGGCGTAATCGTGTAATTTCTCCAAGTAATTTTTTAAGGCTTCTCCATCATGATGACCATCAATGAAAATGAGGTCGAATTTTTCAAGTTCTAGTTGGTTTATGTGCGTTTCAAAAGTTTCATTTGCGCAGTTAATGTCAAATTTAAAAGTATTGAAATTCAACTTAGCTTGATTTATTGTCTCCCGGCATGCATCAATTGTTGTTATTCTTGATGTAGGATTCCCAGCTTGTAAATGTATTGTTCCAATCCCCAAAGATGTGCCCAATTCCAGGATTTTCGCTGGTTTATAAAAACTGGATATGCGAAACAGTAAATCAGCATATTTGCCTTTAGTAGAACTAACTTTAAAGAGTGATTTGATTTCTCTTGAATTCGATAATTTTTTTGAACCTATTCCAAAATCGGCAACTGAGATTAATTCTTTTGAGCTACTGAGTTTTGAGAAAAGATTATTTCTTTTTTGAATAAATTCAGGATTTAGTTTAATTTTCAAGCATTTATCCACAAAATCATACACAAAAGGTGAATGAATTCCATGCCTTCCTTTGGCATGAACAAAATATTTGATAATTTCGAAAGGCAATATCACAACACAAAAATAAGGTATATTCAAGCATGAAAGTTCATTCTTCCGATTCAATCTCTTTACAACGCCAAAAAATTGCTAATGGAAATCAATTTATTCGCTTAATTAAACCTTGTTCACTGAACGATGGAATTATTCAACTTCCGGAAATTTTACCAGAAATACAATTAAATGCAACAGTCACTTGGTTTATCCCTTCATCTGGATCGGGTTCTCGCATGTTTCAATTTTTACATGATTTCTTGAAAAACAACCTTATAACAGCTGAGCTAAAATTCTTTATTCAAAATTTGAATCGATTTCCTTTTTTTGAATTACTTGAAGAAAAATATAAGAATGTTTCCGTTGAAAATATGGAAGAATTAGTTGATTTAGTTGAGTTTATTTTATTTCATAAGGGGTTGAATTTTAGTGATTTACCGAAAGGGTTAATTCCCTTTCATTCTGCGGAAATAGGAATGACAACAGCTTTTCAGGATCAATATCTTCAGGGAAAAGGAATCCAAGCCAGCCAACTGGAATTTCATTTCACCATTCAACAGGAATATCAACAACAAATTGAAGAATCGATACAAAGAGTAAGGAATGAAAATGATTTTCCAATTAGCTTTTCAGTACAAAATTCTGAAACTGATTCATTTGTTTTTGATGACAAATTGGAACTCATAGTAACCAACGATGCTTTACCTGTAAGAAAACCAGCTGGACACGGCTCATTATTGGAAAATTTGAATCAAATTCAAGCAGATTTTGTGTTGCTAAAAAATATTGACAACATACAACACAAGGCTAAAAGTGAATTAGCTATTACTTCATGGAATCATTTACTTAAATACACTCAACTAATTAAAAGTGAGTTAATTGATTTGTTTAAAAACCCAAGTATTGTGCGATTAAATGAATTAAATAAAATGTACCAATTTAATTCGGATGATTTGATTAATTCATTTGAAAACGTGGATGAAATTCGCAATTTTATCGATCGGCCAATGCGTGTTTGTGGTATGGTAAAGAATAGTGGACAACCAGGTGGAGGACCGTTTTGGATTGAAAAAAATGGAATTGTATCGAAACAGATTGTTGAACAAGCGCAAATTTCAACCATAGATTCTCAACAGCAAATCATGAAGCAAAGTACTCATTTTAATCCAGTCATGATTATTGCTTCGGTGAAAGATATGACAGGAAAAAACTATAATTTGGAGGACTATTGTGATAATGAATCCTATTTTATTGTTCACAAAAAGCACGAAGGAAAAGACATTCAATTTATTGAAAATCCTGGTTTGTGGAATGGTTCTATGGCCAATTGGTTAACGGTTTTTGTGGAGTTTCCAGCTGAAACATTTAGTCCGGTTAAAACGGTACTCGATTTATTGAATGAAATGCATCAACTGTAGTTTTTTTGGCTGTAATTAGTCGATATTGTAGAAGTTTATGAGTTCATCTGAAATGAAATTGAAATAAAACTCTATTTTTGTACTATGGCTTTACTCTCTGTTCCGGATAGAAATATTCAAGTTTCTAAACCAAAAGAAATACAACAATTTTTAAAACTGCGAGGTATTTTTTTCGATCAATGGTCATGTGATATTCATTTTGAGGATGATGAGTCTTCTGAAACAATCTTGAAAGCCTATAATAAAGATCTTCTTCCTTTTATGAAAAATGGAGGTTATGAATCGGTAGATGTTATTTCAATTAATTCAACAACTGAGAATTATGAAGCCATTCGTGCAAAGTTTTTGGCGGAACATACGCATTCAGAAGATGAAATACGATTTTTTGTCGATGGCAATGGTCTGTTTTGGTTCAATTTAGAAACAGAGCCTGTATTTAATTTGTTGTGTGAAAGAGGCGATTTAATTAGTGTGCCTGCTGGAAGTAAACATTGGTTTGATGCCGGTGAAAAAAATCCATACGTGAAAGCAATTCGAATATTTATTGAAATGAGTGGTTGGATTCCTGAATATACGAATTCCAAAATTGAATTAAATTACCTTGGTTTTAAAGTTGAAAGAAAATGAAAGATGTCAAATTTGTGTTGATGGATATTGAAGGGACGACAACATCTGTATCATTTGTTTATGAGGTGTTATTTCCTTATTTTCAAAAGAATATTCATTTATTAGCAAAACTAAAAAATGTAAAACAGGTGAAATTAGCCTTTGATCAAGTGCGTGAAATTGTTTTGAATGAGGAAGGTAAAGAAGGTCTTTCAGTGGATGAGATTATTGGGTATCTATTGCAATGGAGCAAAGAAGACCGAAAAGTGATGCCATTAAAAACGGTTCAAGGCATTTTATGGGAAACGGCCTACAAAACAAGCGAAATAAAAGGCCATGTTTTTGAAGACGTTCCGAGGAGATTGATGGATTGGAAAAATAATGGGGTGCGAATGGGCGTATTTTCCTCTGGTTCCATTGATGCACAACGATTGTTGTTTGGATACAGTGAAACGGGTGATTTAAATAAGTACTTTTCGTTCAATTTCGATACCAATACTGGATCAAAAAGAGAGTCAGAAACTTACCGTAAGATTGCTTCAATAATTAATTTGGAACCCCAATCCATTTTATTTTTATCTGATATTATTGAAGAATTGGATGCAGCCGATAAAATAGGTTTTCAAACAATTCAGTTAGTGCGTGAAACAACGGTTGCTAATTGGAAAAATACAGTTACTGATTTCTTGGAGATAAATCTTGAATGAAACAAAAGTTACATTTCAATTTAAGTGAGATGTCTATATTTGTTACTTAAACCATTTTAACTGAAAGTGTATGAAAACCTTAATATTTCTTGCTATGCTGACTTTTATTGCAGCTTGTTACTCATCAACGAATAATGCTTATGGTCAAGTAGTTAATGAAAAAGTTGATAAAACTGAATTCTCTAGGCTGATGAAGAAACCAGGTTCACAATTGATTGATGTTCGAACTTCGCGTGAATTTGCCAGTGGTTTCATCGCAGGTGCAAAAAATATCGATTATAATGGAGATTCATTTGATAAACAAATCAAGAAATTGGATAAAAACAAACCCGTTTTAGTGTATTGTGCCGCTGGTGGTAGAAGCGAAAATGCAGCTGAATTACTCAAAGAGTGGGGGTTCAAAGAAGTATATGACCTAATTGGTGGGTATAACGATTGGAAATAATTGACGTTGAAAAAAGAGAAACCGATTATTTTACTTGGATTCATGGGGGTTGGTAAAACTTCTATTGGTAAGAAATTGTCCAAACAACTCAACTGGAAATTTGTAGATACAGATAAGCTAATTGAAAAAAAAATAGATTTACCTATTCCCGAAATTTTTAATCAGTTGGGCGAAGATTTTTTTCGTGAACAAGAAAGGGAAATTCTGAACGAAATCGCATCATTAGAAAATGTTGTTGTATCAGTTGGCGGGGGTTTACCTTGCTTTTTTGATAATATGGATCGATTAAATAAAATTGGAACAACCGTTTATTTGAAACTAGAACCCGAATTTATTGTTCAACGTTTATTGGAATCCAAGATTAAAAGGCCGCTGATAGATAACTTATCCCAAACTCAATTAGAACAATTTGTCATTTCAACGCTAACACAAAGAGTTTCATTTTATGACCGTTCCAATTATTCAATTCGGGCAGACCGTTTTGCGTGTCAACGAATTTGTAAAATAATTATATAAAAATTGATGTTTTTCTGGCGTTATTTGCGCTTGAATTCCTTTTACAGCTTTCTTTTTGAGTGTTGTTAACATTTTTATGTTAATAACTAAATAGTTCGTGTTTTGACTCTGTTAATGAAAATACAATATATTTACAATTATTAATTAAAAAATTTATATTTTGGATGATTCAATGGCTTTAGGTGGTTTATTGGCTTTATTAGGTGCTTATCTTGTTTTTGTTTTAGCGATTGCTGTTGTAATGTTAATTTCAATGTGGAAAATTTTTTCCAAAGCAAATCAGCCAGGTTGGGCCATTTTAATTCCGATTTTTAATATGATAACTTTGCTTAAAGTTGTTAGGAAACCGGTATGGTGGATTTTATTAATGTTGATTCCCTTCGTAAACTTTATAATCATCATTTTAATTTATCTAGAATTAGCTAAAGTTTTTGGGAAAGATACTGGATATGGTTTAGGGATTGTTTTTCTTCCAATAATTTTCCTTCCGATGCTTGCATTTGGTGATTCAAAATATGTTAAAATCGAAGAATAAATTCAATTCTTTCGTCAAATTTAAATGCTGTCAATTTATGGCAGCATTTTTTGTTTCTTAGAATCTATTTATAAGTTTTTCTTACCTTTGTTTAGTTATCAAAAAATGATTCATGAAATTACTGGAAAATAAAGTGGTTTTAATTACTGGAGCATCTCGTGGAATTGGGAAAGCAATTGCTGAAGAGTGTGTTAATCAAGGTGCGAAAGTTGTTTTTACTTATGTGTCCTCTGATGAAAAAGCGCGCGCGTTGGAGATTGAATTAACGCAACATGGAGGAATAGCCAAAGGATATAAATCGGATGCTTCGAAATTTGATGATGCTCAAAAATTAGTGGATGATGTAGTTGCTGAATTCGGAACGATTGATGTTTTGGTTAATAACGCTGGGATTACGCGTGATACATTGTTGATGAGAATGTCCGAAGAACAATGGGATGAAGTGATTAATACGAACTTGAAGTCTGCATTTAACTTAACTAAAGCAGTTCAAAAACCGATGTTGAAAGCACGTGCTGGTTCAATAATCAATATGTCATCCGTAGTTGGTGTGAAAGGAAATGCTGGGCAATCTAATTATGCTGCGTCAAAGGCAGGGTTAATTGGTTTCACAAAATCGATTGCTGCCGAATTAGGCTCTCGAAATATTCGTTGTAATGCAATTGCTCCTGGATTTATAGAAACGGAAATGACTGAAGTGCTCGATCAAAAAGTAGTACAAGAATGGCGAAATGCAATTCCTTTGAAACGCGGAGGAACACCATTGGATGTTGCCAATGTCACGGTTTTTCTTGCTTCTGAAATGTCTGCATATGTTACTGGTCAAACGATTCATGTCTGTGGTGGAATGTTAATGTAAGCAATGAATATTCGTCCAAGAAGAAATAGAAAATCTGCCGCCATTCGAAATATGGTCGAGGAAACACAGTTAGGTGTTCAGCACTTAATTTATCCTATTTTTTTAAAGGATGGAGTCGGAATCAAGGAAGAAGTTTCTTCTTTACCCAATAATTTTCGTTGGTCCATTGATCAGTTGATTCCTGAAATAGAATCGTGTTTAAAATTAGGTATCACAACCTATGATATTTTTCCGGCAGTTGATGAGAAATTAAAAGATAAAACGGCAACATATAGCTATGCTTCGGATAATTTTTACTTGAATGCAATTCGTAAATTAAAAGAAACCTTTCCTGAAATCTGCATCATGAGTGATGTTGCAATGGATCCATATTCCTCAGATGGTCACGATGGATTGGTTGAAAATGGAAAAATTCTTAATGATGAAACGCTACCTATTCTCGTTGAAATGTCCATAGCACAAGCTCAGGCAGGTGTTGATATAATTGGGCCATCAGATATGATGGATGGTAGAGTAGGTGTGATTAGAGATGCGCTAGACGCTGAAGGATATACGGGAACGAGTATCATGTCTTATACAGCAAAATATGCCAGCGCTTTTTATGGGCCATTTAGAGATGCACTCAATTCTGCTCCTAAATCAGGTGATAAAAAGACCTATCAGATGAATCCGGCCAATAAAAGAGAAGCATTATTAGAAGCTCAATTGGATTTTGAAGAAGGGGCTGATTTTTTAATGGTTAAGCCGGCGTTATGTTACTTGGATATCATACATATATTGAGGGAGAATTTCAGTATTCCAATTACAGCTTATAATGTAAGTGGCGAATGTGCTATGATCCATGCGGCTTCCCGAAATGGTTGGTTGGATTATGATCGAGCAGTTATGGAAACATTATTAAGTATCAGAAGGGCAGGAGCTGATGGGATTTTAACTTATTTCGCAAAAGATTTCGTACAAATAATAAAAAAATAAATTATGAAAAATGGATCCGGTTTTTTAACAGCATTGGTTATTTTGTTGTTTTCAACAGCTCAGGCACAAGAAACAAAAAATAAAGATATGGAATTTATTATCCAAAGTTTGAATCTGCAAGAATCCAAAGTTGATCTTGAAAATTCAATAGAGAAACCTTTGCGTTATCTTCCAGAAATTATGGGATATGCAATTATGGAAAAAACAAGTGATGAGCCTGGTTTAAGAAGTTATAATTGCCATTTAGTTCTTTATAATGCTTCAAATAAAGAGATTACAAATAGATATAGTTTTCCTTTAAATACCGATGTTATGGAGTTAACTGAGGTTAATTTCGACTTCGCTCCTTATACCGTAAAAAGTGCAACAAGGGCTTTTGGCCTTCGATTTCATTTAGTTGGACCAAGTAAACCAAATCCATTCACTGAGGAGAAATTTTATTTGTTTGTACCAGAAAAAACAACCTTGATTCCTGTGCTTAAAGATTTTACGTCATACCAGTATTCAGGCGAGTGGGATATGAATTGTGCAGGTGAATTTAATGAATCAAATGCTTATTTTGTGATGCAGACAACTAGTACAAATGGCTACAATGATATTCAGGTAAATTGTAAAAAAATCAATACCATAAAAAAAATGGTGGCTGGTGAATGTGAAGCAAAAGAAATTGGTTCAAGAGAAATGCTTACTCTTATCTTTCAAAACGGAATTTATACTGTAAAAAAATAACACCTATTTCTAAGAATGCTTCCAATCACGGATATAATGCTTAACTCAGGACAACTAATTGCTTTAGAAGAAAAATACGGTGCTCATAATTATCATCCTTTACCCGTTGTATTGAGCAGGGGTGAAGGGGTTTATTTATGGGATGTAGATGGAAAAAAGTATTTTGATTTTCTTTCTGCTTACTCAGCAGTAAATCAAGGTCACTGTCATCCGAGAATCATTCAAGCATTAATCAGCCAAGCACAAACCTTAACACTAACATCTCGTGCATTTTATAATGATTCACTTGGTGTTTATGAAAAATATGTTGCTGATTTTTTTGGTTTTGATAAGGTTTTACCGATGAATACTGGAGCTGAAGCGGTTGAAACGGCAATAAAATTATGCAGAAAATGGGCTTATGAAGTAAAAGGAATTGCTGAAAATCAAGCGAAAATTATTGTTTGTGAAGGGAATTTTCATGGCCGAACAACTACAATTGTATCTTTTTCTAGCGATCCTAGTTCATATCAAAATTTTGGACCCTTTCCTGCAGGATTTATTCAAATCCCATACAATGATTTGGCTGTTTTGGAAAAGGCTTTACAAGAGGAAAATATAGCAGGATTTCTTGTTGAACCCATTCAAGGAGAGGCAGGAGTATATACACCCGAAGAAAGTTTTATTGCAGAATCTAGAAGATTGTGTTCTCAGTATAATGCATTGTTAATTTGTGATGAAGTGCAAACAGGTATCGCAAGAACTGGAAGTATTTTGGCTTCTTGTGGGAATTGTACCTGTGAATCAAAATGTGAACAACAAGAAACCTATAGTAAACCAGATATTTTGGTGCTTGGAAAAGCCTTATCAGGTGGGGTATATCCTGTTTCCGCTGTTTTGGCCGATGACGAAATTATGCATGTAATTAAACCAGGTCAACATGGTTCTACTTTTGGAGGTAATCCAATAGCGGCAAAGGTTGCAGTTGAATCATTAGAGGTAGTTGTTGATGAGAAATTGATGAAAAACGCACGGCATTTGGGTCATGTTTTCAGAAATGAAATGAATCGCATTAAAACAACTTGTGATTTAATTACACTTGTTCGAGGAAAAGGATTATTGAACGCGATTGTTATCAATGATACCGAAGATAGCTCCACTGCGTGGGATATTTGCATGGCATTAAAAGATAATGGGTTATTGGCAAAACCAACCCATGGAAATATTATTCGATTTGCTCCACCTTTGGTGATGACTGAAGTAGAGTTAATGGAATGTGTATCCATTATTGAAAAAACGCTAACTTCTTTTAATAAGAACTAAAACGAGCTTAAAAATCAAAATTGTCAAACCCATTTTCGGTTAGTTCTCGGTACCGTTCTTCGTTAAATACAAAGAGTTGAGAAGGTTTATGTGGAACTCCCCGCTGTTTTTCTTTCAAAGAAGTGACAATTTCTAAGTTTTGAATTTTTCTTCTGAAATTTCTTTTATCTAAGGGCTTTTCCAAAATTGATTCGTACAAACGATGTAATTGACTTAAGGTGAATTTTTCGGGTAATAAATTAAATCCAATCGGTTGAATTTTAATTTTCTGCTTTAGTTTCTCTTTTGCGGCTTGCAATATTTCATAGTGATCAAAGGCCAATTCATTGATTTCAGTTACTGAAGTCCAACCTGCTCTTTTGGCAAATGAAGAAGCTTGTGGCAAATAATCTGGCATTTTTACTAAAGAAAAATAAGCAACAGTTATGACGTGCGCCTCTGGTTCCGCTCGAATTGATTTAAGCCATTCACGATCAGAGTCTTTACTAATTCTATCCGGGTTTCCAAAAGCTGCAACTTGTTCCAAATAAATATCTTTTAAACCCGTTAATTCATCCAAAACACGAATAGCTGCCTGATCTAAATTTTCATTAGTATAGATTAAGTTTCCTGGTAACGCAAGTTTTATACCTTTGTCTCTCTTGTTCCTACCGCGGTCAATTAAAAGAACAGTTAGTTTTTCCAAATCAAATCCAAAAATCACACAATCGACAGAAACGTTGGGATTTAGCGCGTTTTTATTGACTTTTTTTAGTTCTTTATCCAAAGTTTCAGAGTTATTTGTATCTTTGAAAGTGTTAATTTGACACGATGTAAAAAAATACAGAAGTTTTAGACATGATATTCATAATTGAAAGCGGCTCAACCAAAAGTGATTGGGTGTTAATTGATGATAAAAGTAACCAAAGTTTTTTTTCTACCATGGGTTTTAATCCATATTTTCATAGTGCTGAAAATATAGCGGAAGAAATTGGTAAGAATTTAGACCTTGTAGCTATCGCGGATTCGATAAACGCAATTTACTTTTATGGTGCAGGGTGTTCAAGTGAATCTTCTAATAAGATAGTTTATGAAGGTTTGAGTAGTGTCTTTACAAAAGCACAAATTCATGTAGAGCATGATCTAACTGCTTGTGCGTATTCAACCTTTCAAGGATCACCCGCTATTTCGTGTATCATTGGTACCGGTTCAAATTCTTGTTTCTTTGATGGTCAAACAGTATCGGAGGTTGTTCCAGCATTGGGTTATATTTTGGGTGATGAAGGAAGTGGAAGTTATTTTGGTAAAAAATTATTAGCTTCTTATTTGTATAATAAATTACCGAAGCATGTTGAAGAAGATTTTGAAAAAACATTCAATTTATCGAAGAATCAAATAGTGGAAAATGTATATAAAAAGCCAAATGCCAATGTATATATAGCTTCATTTATGCCTTTTATTGCAAAACACAAGGATGAAGCTTTTTTTAAATTAATGGTAGAGGAGGGAATGAGGAGTTTCATGGAAGTCCATGTTTGTTGTTATAACAATTATCAAAATGTTCCTGTACATTTCGTTGGTTCAATTGCGCAAATATTCGAAAAAGAAGTTCTAAAATCAGCTATTTCGCTCAATATAACGATAGGACAAATAATTCAAAAACCAATTCAAGGTTTAATTACTTATCATGAAAATTATATTTTTAGTAAACAAACCAATTAATCTCTAAATAAGATTAAACTTTCATACCAGGAAGGATTCTTCCTTTACTTCGAGCTTGTTTTGTGTTTTTCTTAATTAACAAATAAACAGAAGAACCGCTGCTTCTAACCATATCTAATTTATAGGTGTTTTTTCCGTATTTCACTGTTGGACCACCAGATTGATTTGTATTTACATCTAAGTAATATCTTTTTCCATTCGGTTTAATATCAAACGTAAGAGTTTTTCCTTTTCCCTCCTCAAAACGAACCATGATCTTATCTCTTTCGCCAAATTCATCAAATATACATTTGGTATTAGTAGGGATGATAATTCGTTCCTTCACTTTCGTACTACCATCAACTAATACTCCATTTTCATCTGTTTTCATTTCTCTATCGGATGTTAAAACTTGATCCAGAATAATTGTTCCAGATGTAAAGAATTGTAATCTCCTCATTTCGGCATCTGTATCAATCGAGGATTGCTCTTTAATTTCTTTAGTATAAGGAACTTTTATGGCACAGCTCACAAGAATAGTTGCTGTTAATAATAGGAATATATATTTCATAACGTTTAAATTTACCTTACAAAAGTACATAATATGAAGTAAATTTGTTAGATAAAAAAAAGTTAAATGTTAGTTAAGAAATTTACCTTTAATGGATTTCAAGAAAACACCTATATTGTTTATACGGAGACAGGAAATTGTGTTATTATTGATCCAGGATGTTTTACAAAAGAAGAAGAGCAAGAATTAGTAGATTTCATAATGGAAAACGAATTGAATCCGTTGGCTTTATTAAATACCCATGCACATATTGACCATGTTTTAGGAAATTCATTTGTGCTTTCTCAATTTAAGATTCCTTATTATCTGCATACGGATGATTTGTTAACGCTAAAATCTGTTGATTCCTATGCTCATGTTTATGGTTTTACTAACTACAAAACTTCTCCTGAACCTACAGATTTTTTAGAGAATCAAAAAAAACTAAAATTGGAGGATATTGAATTTGACGTGTTTCCTACTCCCGGACATGCGCCAGGTCATGTTGTTTTTTTTTCCGTACAAAATGGTTTTGTAATTAATGGAGATGTTTTATTTAAAGGAAGTTTTGGTAGAGTTGATTTACCGGGAGGAGATATAGATATTTTGAAAAAATCAATTCATGAAATAATGTTTAATTTACCTGAAAATACAATTGTTTATTGTGGGCACGGTCCCGAAACAACCATTAAGGCAGAGAAACAAACGAATTACATCCTTCAATTTTAAGAAAATAAAACAGAATTCAAAAATACTCAGTAGAAAGAAGGATAAGTTGACGGATTAGCCTCGTGCATCATGGCATATACTTTTTCTACGATGTCGTCGATACTTGGTTTTGAAAAATAGTCACCATCCGTACCATAAGCCGGACGATGGTCTTTTGCACTCAATGTTTCCGGAGCAGTATCCAAATGATAATATGATTTTTGTTCTACAAGGATCTTATCGAGCAGATACCCTGTTGCGCCGCTACTTACATCCTCATCAACAATCAACAAACGGTTTGTTTTTTCAATTGATTTTGAAATGAGTTTGTTTATATCAAATGGAATTAGCGTTTGAACATCTATTAACTCAACATCAATTCCCAATTCCATTAATTGTTTTGCTGCGATTTCACATAAATTAAATGTAGAACCATAAGAAACAATCGTAATATCTGTTCCTTCTCGTACAATTTCAGGAATGCCTAATGGTTCTCTAAATTCTCCAATATTTACTGGCATTTTTTCTTTTGTTCGATAACCATTTAAAGGTTCAATTACCAAAGCAGGTTCGTCAGAAGCTAATAGTGTATTGTAAAAACCGGCTGCTTTGGTCATGTTTCTGGGTACACAAACATGAATTCCACGGATTGAATTGACAATCATTCCCATTGGTGAGCCACTATGCCAAATTCCTTCTAGACGGTGACCACGAGTTGAAACAATTAAAGGAGCTTTTTGTCCACCTTTTGTGCGGTATTGCACGGTTGCCAAATCATCTGACATAACTTGAATCGCGTAAAGCAAATAATCCAAATATTGAATTTCAGCAATTGGACGTAAACCCCTCATTGCCATTCCAATACCTTGACCAATTATTGTGCATTCACGAATTCCCGTATCAAACACACGATTGATTCCAAATTGACTTTGAAGTCCTTCCAATGTTTGGTTTACTCCACCAATTCCACCAACATCTTCACCAAAAACAAGTACTTCAGGGCGTTCAGCTAATATTTTACGGTAATTTTCGCGCAAAATAATTCTACCATCTTCCATCGTCGAAGTTTCATCATAGCATGCAGGGATTGGGGAAACCTTTAACGCCGCATGTTCAGATTCAGAATGTAGGTAAGAACTATATCGGTTGTAATTTATTGAAAATTGATGCTCAATCCAATTGGCTAATAACTTCTGTGTTTCATTATTGTCGTTAACAGCAAGACGCAAACATTTACGAGCAATGGTTAAAATGTCTTTACGAACTGGTTCAAACGCTTTTTCTAACACTTCAATTTCTTTCTCAATGAAAATGCGATTTTTGGATTTCTCAGCAACTTGTTTTAACAGTGCTACAGCTTCAAGTTGATCTTTTTTAATTTCATCCGTGAAATGCTTCCAAGCTATATTTTTAGCATCACGCACTTTGTTTTTTGCTTCAGAATGAATTTCATTTAATTCATCTTCAGTGGCTAATTTCAATCCTTTTTTGGAAAAATTTAAAATAAATTCTCTGAACTTGTTGATGCAATCAAAATCGGTTTCCCATTTAAGGCGCTCTTCAGATTTATACCGTTCATGTGAACCGGAGGTTGAATGTCCTTGGGGTTGATTTACTTCTTGTACATGAACTAAAACAGGGACATGTTCTTCCCTTGCAATTTTTGTAGCTTTTTCGTATGTTTCGCAAAGATGTGCGTAATCCCAGCCTTTTGTAAGTAATATTTCAAAACCCGTTTTTTCCTTTGTACGTTGCATTCCAGCAAGAGCCTCAGAAATACTTCCTTTTGTCGTTTGGAATTCACGTGGTACAGAAATCCCATAACCATCGTCCCAGACAGACATCACCACAGGAACTTGCATTACGCCAATTGCATTTATTGATTCCCAAAAAGGCCCTTCTGATGTTGAGGCATCCCCAATGGTACCAAAAACAACCTCATTTCCACTATTTGTAAATTTATTGAATTCTGAATTTGAATTTAATTCCTTGTTTGTGCGGTACACTTTTGATGCCATTGCTAGACCTACTAAACGAGGCATCTGACCTGCTGTTGGTGAAATATCAGAGGAACTGTTTTTTTGTTCCATCAAATTTTTCCAATTCCCTGAAGCATCTAAATTTCTAGTTGCAAAATGTCCACCCATTTGTCGACCGGCAGATTGCGGCTCAAATGTAACATCGGTATGTGCATATAAACCAGCAAAATACTGTTCAAGTGTTAATTGATCTATAGCCATCATGAGTGTTTGATCGCGATAATATCCAGATCTAAAATCACCGTCTTGAAACTGTTTAGCTAAAGCGATTTGTGCCAATTCTTTCCCATCACCAAAAATTCCAAATTTGGCTTTACCTGTCAAGACCTCTTTCCTTCCCATAAGCGAAGTTTCTCTTGATTCACACGCCAATCGAAAATCAGCTAAAACTTGAGCTTTGAAGGTATCGAAATCAATTAATGGGGTAGTTTCCACTTTTGCTGCTTTTGCCATAAAGAAATCTTTAAAATAGAATAGGTGCAAAGATAGAAAAATAGTAATAGAACTATTTAATTTATAAGGATTGCAGCTGCAAGATTTTTAGCTTGAATACGTAATTCATTCACGGCTGTACTTTCCCAAAGTTCACCACGCAAAAGACTACCAATAGCGAATACTTTCCAGTTTTCTTTTCCGGCTGCATTGATCGTTTCAAAAGTGTTGATATTCGCTGAAATACCTAATTTTAATTCATCTTGTTGAATGTATCCCTTTTCCAAACAATTTTGAAGTAAGCTTGAATTTGTTTTTGTTATATCAGATTCTGGTCCGGTACAGTTGATTAGCGCCGCTGCTACAATTGTTTTATTTTGTTTTATAGAGTTATCACGATAGCTTATTTCAATTCCGTTCTCAACAGGCTTTGCAGAAATAACCTTACCAGATTTGATGGATAATGAACCATTTATTCGTTCTTTTTGAATGATGTCATAGGTAACAAATGGTAATCTATGTCTTGCTAATCCCCATAAATGACGGAAATGACGCATAAAACGAACTTTTTCAGAATAACTAAAACCTCTCCAGAAACGCTGTGTATGGGGTCGAATTGAATCAATTAGTGGTTCTGCTGAAATTCCATGCTTATGCAGTGATTTCAATTGTTTATTTATGGCAGAAACCAATTCTAATAATGTTGGTTGTTGACTTAATTCAGAAACCCAATCGGGTAGGGTATAAGAGAAATTTCGATGCGGTAAAATATGAAACCCATGAGGAGACAACGAAATTATTTTGTTTGATCGATTCTGTTCCCTTAATTGAATAACTGTATCCACCATGGTTAAACCATTTCCGATAATGAAAATTGGTTTTTGAGTGTCAATAGAATCCAATTTATAATTCCAAGGGTTTTGAAAATATCGATTGGATAACATGGAATCTTCAGTTAATTCTTTTGGATTTCCTGGCAATTGATTTCCTGTTGCAAGAATAACCTTGTCTACTTTAAATTCATTATTAAATGATTGAATGCAAATGTTAGTTTCAAAGGAGATTAGATCGGTGATTTCAAGTTGAAATAACTCCAAATAGATCTTTTTTGAAAAAGCTAATTCTAGTGTTTCAATCCATAATTTATTCAAGTATTTACCGTAAATAGAACGAGATACAAATGAATTTTTTAGTAATTCAATGTCATCATTTAAAAATTGCGTTTGCTTTGATAACCATTCCACGAAATGGGTTGGTTTGTCAGGAAAAGCACTCATTTTAGCGGCAACTACGTTGAGTAATACTTGTTCAGATTGCGGGGAATAGGCAATGCCGCGACCAGGCTGATGTTGTTTTTCAAAAATCGAAATGGACAAACTAGTATCACCTAAATCAATCAAATGACGAGCAACCATTAAACCACTAAATCCATTTCCGATTATTGCGACATGCATGCTGTAAAAATAAATAAAAAAAAGCTGCTTGAAAAAATCAGGCAGCTTTAACTATCATTAAAATTTAAAATAAATTACTCTTTAGCATCAAAACGTGCTTTGTACTCTTTGCCTTTTTCCGCATTACCTAATTTGTAATATGTTTTGTAAATGATACCAAGTACATCTTTATCTTTTGGATTGATTTCAATGTATTTTTCAAGAACAATAAGAGCTTTTTTCAAAAGTTCATCTGATTTATTTTCAAGATCAGAGACTTTTGGATCATTTGAATTTAACTGTCCTGCTTCCGCTTTTACTTCGTTTGCCCAATTGTATAAATGAGCGCCCAATTGATATTGCGCATCTTTATATGCAGGGTCTATTTCCAATGCTTTGTTTAGAGATGCTTCCGCTTTTTCATTTAACCCTTGTGTCATATATGACGTACCTAAGTTATAGTGTAACACTTTATTATTAGGATCTAATGCAACCGCTTCACTCATGAATTTTTCCGCAGAAACTAAATCATTATTTCTTAAATGAATATTAATAAGACTTATAATCAATTCAATGTCTGTTGGGAAAGCAGTTCTAATTTGCTCAACTAAGGCGATAGCAGATTTAAAATCAGGTGTTTCACCTTTTGTTAATTTTTCCACCACTTGATTTAAGCTGATAATAGCGTTATTCTTAGCTTCGCTAGCATCCATTTTCACCATGCTTTTAACATCGTATGCTTGGAAAAACATCATTAACGCTTGTTCATATTGTTTCTCGTTGTATGATTTTACACCCATTTCAAAAAACATCATGTATTTCATTTCAATCATTGACTTTACGTCACCTTGATATTTTTTCTTTGGTTCATTTAAACAGAACAAAAAGCTTGTGGCTGATGTGTTTTTGTACCCTTCTAATTTTGCTTCATCTGCTTTTCCAGATAACATTGCTTGTTGTGCGGCTGTTTCATACAAAGACATATAAATTTGAGCACGGTAAAAATGCATTTTTGGATCTTCTTTCGTTTCTGCATTATCAGCGGCAGCATCAATAAACGTTTTAGCTTCTTCTAAAATGCGTTGATTTTTTTCAGCATCATTTTTTGGAGAAACCAATTTGAATTTACTAAAAGCATCTTGAACATTTTTGGATTGTGCACATACATCATTTCCAATTAAAAGTGCTGCAGTCACCAACCCAACACATACAAACAGTTTTTTCATAAAATTAAGTTAAAATACAAAAGTATAAATAATTATTCGTCTGCGCCATTTTCAATTACTGTGCCATTCCCTTCTTGAGAAGGATTATCAGTTGGAATTTCATTGATTTCACCTAATTCATCTTCATCCTCTGATCGCGGTACACGAGCAATGGCTGCAATTCCAGTATTTGCTTTCAAATTTATTAAACGAACTCCTTGAGCTGCACGCCCCATTGTTCTAATTGTATCAATGTGCATACGGATAGTAATACCATTTCGCGTGATGATCATTAAATCTTCCTCATCTGATACATTAAGTATTGAAAGAAGTTTTCCTGTTTTCTCGGTGATATTTAATGTTTTAACTCCTTTACCTCCACGGTTTGTGATGCGATAAACAGGCTCTTGATCTTCTGGGTCATTCAGGAATGTTCGTTTACCATAACCTTTTTCAGAAACAACTAAAATTGTTGAATATACGTCTTCCACGCAAATCATACCAATTACGGCATCATCAGCACCCGCTAAAGAAACTCCTCGAACACCCGAAGCATTTCTTCCCATCGGTCGAACTGTTGATTCATTAAAGCGAATTGCTCTGCCAGAACTTGTTGCTAAAACGATTTCATTCGTACCATTGGTTAATTTTGCTTCTAATAATTCGTCGTTATCACGAATAGTAATTGCATTAATACCATTTGAACGTGGTCTAGAATACGCTTCCAAAGAAGTTTTCTTGATCACTCCCTGTTTAGAACACATTACAATAAAGTTATTTTCAGCGTACTCTTTATCCGTCAAATCGTTTACTTTAACGTATGCCTTCACTTTGTCGTCTTGAGGAATATTAATTAAGTTCTGAATGGCTCTTCCTTTTGATGTTTTACTTCCCTCTGGAATTTCGTAAACACGCATCCAGAAACATCTTCCTTTTTCCGTAAAGATTAATAAATAATTATGGTTGGTGGCAACGAACAAATGCTCTAAGAAATCTAGGTCACGCGTTGCTGAACCTTTCGATCCCATTCCACCTCGATTTTGAACCTTGTATTCCGTTAAATTTGTTCGTTTGATATATCCTGCATGAGAAATCGTAATAACAACTTCTTCATCAGCAATTAAATCCTCCATGCGCATTTCACTGGCAGAATATTCGATTATTGATCGTCTAGCGTCACCATATTTTGAGCGAATATCCAATAATTCATTTTTGATTATTTCCATTCGTCTCGCTTCATTTGCCAAAATATCTTTTAAGTCAGTAATCAATTTAACAAGATCATCAAATTCAGCACGTAGTTTATCTTGCTCAAGTCCAGTTAATTGACGTAGTCGCATGTCAACTATAGCTCTTGTTTGAATTTCGGATAAACCGAAACGTTCTGATAATCTTTCTCTCGCTGCATCGGGGCTTGAAGATGTTTTGATTATTTCAATTACTTCATCAATGTTATCAGATGCTATTATTAACCCTTCTAGAATATGGGCTCTTTCCTCTGCTTTACGGAGATCGAATTTAGTGCGGCGAATAACAACTTCATGACGGAATTCAACGAAATATTGAATCATGTCACGTAAATTCAATAACCGTGGCCTACCTTCAACTAAACAAATGTTGTTGACTGAAAATGAGGTTTGTAAAGACGTGTACTTGTATAATTTATTTAAGACCACATTTGCGATTGCATCCCGTTTTATTTCATAAACGATTCGCATACCATTACGGTCAGATTCATCCCGCAAATCTGAAATTCCTTCGATTTTCTTATCATTGACTAAATCAGCTGTTTTTTTAATCATTTCAGCTTTATTGATTTGATAAGGAATCTCGGTTACAATGATTTGCTCACGTCCATTATGCTCCTCAATCTCTGCTTTAGCGCGCATAACAATTCGACCACGCCCCGTTAATAGTGCTTCACGCACCCCATCATATCCATAAATCGTTCCCCCTGTTGGAAAATCTGGTCCTTTCACATAGTTCAAAAGTTCCTCAGCCTCAATGTCTTTATTGTCAACATAGGCAATAACACCATCAATAACTTCCGTCAAATTGTGTGGAGCCATATTAGTAGCCATTCCAACTGCGATTCCAGAAGCTCCATTCACTAAAAGGTTTGGAATTTTTGTTGGCATTACCGAAGGTTCGGTCAAACTATCATCAAAATTCGGAGTAAAATCTACAGTTTCTTTATCAAGATCCTCTAGCATTTCTTCTGCAATTTTCCGTAATCTTGCTTCCGTATAACGCATGGCAGCTGGACTATCACCGTCTACTGAACCAAAGTTACCTTGACCGTCTACGAGAGGATAGCGCAAGGACCATTCTTGGGCCATACGAACCATTGTATCATAAACCGAACTATCTCCGTGTGGGTGATATTTACCCAATACTTCCCCTACAATTCTCGCGGATTTTTTATGAGGTCTATTTGAAGCTAATCCTAAATCTTGCATTCCATATAAAACCCTACGATGAACTGGTTTAAAACCATCTCTCACGTCAGGAAGTGCTCTTGAAACAATTACAGACATCGAATAATCGATGTAAGCTGATTTCATTTCATCCTCTATGTTGATTTTAATTATTTTTTCTCCGTCTGCCATATTTTCTTGTTATTTATCTTAAATAAGAGTACAAAGAGCAAAATTAATGATTTAAGCATCGGTCGGCCTTTCATACTGCTCTTTTTACTAACAAAATTCGGTGGTAAAATGTGAATAAAATACAAGTGTTTGACAAAATTAACTTGTATATTTGTATTTGACCTGTTTTGGAGTTAATAAACTATATTTCAGTTATGGAAGCAAAATTTTCACCGCGTGTTAAAGATGTGATATCAATGAGTAAGGATGAGGCAATTCGTTTGAAGAATGAGTACATTACCGTTGAGCACATTTTGTTAGGTTTAATAAGGTTGAATGACGGGACAGCAATTCGCTTAATAAATGAGTTCCAAATAGATTTAGCAATCATTCGAAAAGAACTGGAAGCTGTTTTATCCAAATCTTCTGTGGATTTTCCCTTGACTACAACCAATATTCCATTAGTCAAACAAGCAGAACGAATTATTAAAATGACCTATTTGGAGGCCAAGCAATTTAAAAGTCCAATTATTGGTACCCAACATTTGTTGTTGAGTATATTGAGGGATGAAAATAGTGTTTCGTGTTCTATTTTGAATAAGTATGGAATATTGTATGAAAATGTTAAAGATGAATATGAAGCTATGAGAGAAGAACAAATTAATCCACGGGCTGAATTTCCTGGTGGACAAGAAGAGGAAGGAGAATCATTTGCTGCTCAACGCAAAGCAGCAGACCCTAAATCAAAAACACCTGTATTAGATAATTTTGGTAGAGATTTAACAAAAATGGCTGAAATTGGAAAATTAGATCCGATTGTTGGTCGGGAAAAAGAAATTGAACGCGTTAGTCAAATTTTATCTAGAAGAAAAAAAAATAATCCGATATTGATCGGCGAGCCCGGAGTTGGGAAAAGTGCTATTGCTGAAGGATTGGCTTTGCGCATTGTTCAACGAAAAGTTTCTCGTGTGTTATTCAATAAAAGAATAATCTCATTGGATTTAGCTTCTTTGGTTGCTGGAACAAAATACCGTGGTCAATTTGAAGAACGAATGAAAGCGGTAATGGCGGAGATTGAAAAAAATCCGGATATTATTTTATTTATAGATGAAATACACACAATTATTGGTGCTGGTGGCGCTAGTGGATCTTTAGATGCATCGAACATGTTTAAACCTGCGTTGGCGCGTGGTGAAATGCAAGCAATTGGCGCAACAACTTTAGATGAATACCGACAATATATTGAAAAAGATGGTGCTTTAGAACGCAGATTTCAAAAGGTTTTAATCGAACCAACTACAATTGATGAGACCGTTCAAATTTTAAATAACATCAAGGATAGGTATGAAGAACATCACTCTGTAACGTATACCGATGAGGCAATTTCTGCTTGTGTAAAATTAACAGAAAGATATATTACGGATCGCCATTTACCGGATAAAGCCATAGATGCATTGGATGAAGTAGGTTCACGTGTTCATTTAACCAATATTAATGTTCCAAAAGAAATATTAGATGTAGAATCTCAGATTGAAGCCCTCAAGGAACAGAAAAATGAGGTTATAAAATCACAACAATATGAGAAAGCTGCAGAATTAAGAGATACTGAACGTAGGTTGCAAGAAGAGTTGGAAGCAGCAAAGAAAAGATGGGAAGATGATTCTAAATCGAATCGCGTAATCGTAACCGATGAGCATGTAGCTGAGGTAGTTTCAATGATGTGTGGCATACCTGTTACGCGCGTTTCCGAAAAAGAAACCGGTAGATTGGCGAAGATGGGTGAGGAATTACGCGGAAAAGTTATTGGGCAAGATGAAGCCGTTGGTAAAGTTGTTAAAGCCATTCAACGTAATCGGGCTGGATTAAAGGATCCAAATAAACCGATTGGCTCGTTCTTTTTTCTTGGGCCAACAGGAGTAGGTAAAACTCAATTAGCGAAGGTGCTAGCAAAGTATTTGTTTGATACTGAAGATGCATTGATTCGAATTGATATGTCTGAATATATGGAGAAATTTTCAATTTCTCGTTTAGTTGGTGCTCCTCCAGGGTATGTTGGATATGAAGAAGGGGGTCAATTAACTGAAAAAGTGCGAAGAAAGCCTTACTCAATTATTTTATTAGATGAAATTGAAAAGGCGCATCCTGATGTGTTTAATCTTTTATTACAAGCATTAGATGATGGACACATGACTGATGGGTTAGGTAGAAAAATTGATTTCAAAAACGTTATTTTGATAATGACTTCAAATATAGGTTCGCGACAATTGGCAGATTTTGGAACAGGAGTAGGATTTGGAACCAAGTCTCAAACGGCAGCAAAAGATGAAAATTCTAAAACGGTAATTCAAAATGCATTACGTAAAGCGTTTTCACCTGAATTTTTGAATCGTGTTGATGATATCATCATGTTTAAGTCGTTGGGTAGAGAGGAAATTCACAAAATTATTGATTTGGAACTGGCTAAATTATTTAGTCGAATCGAAGACTTAGGATATAAGTTAAACTTAACAGAAAAAGCAAAAGATTTCATTGTTGACAAAGGATATGATGAGAAATATGGCGCTCGACCGTTAAAAAGAGCATTACAGAAGTTTATTGAAGATCCTTTAGCTGAAGAAATTATTCAATCGAATTTGCTTGAAGGGGACACAATTCAAATGGATGTAAATGCGGCTGAAGATGACTTAGAAGTTGTTATTACAAAACCAAAAACTAAGGATAAAACTAAGTAAATCGGTTAAAATACCTTAAATATGAGACTTTAGAACGTCGGTTATGTTCAATAATCGACGTTTTTTTTGTAAATTGATTTCTTTTTAATTGTTTAATGAAATTAATATTCTTTTTTCTTTTTTTCCTTTTAGTCATTAGAGTCGAAGGACAAATTAAATTCTTGGATTCTATTTCGATTGTAAATCAAATTAACTATTCCAAAAAACTCCCATTTATTGACTACACTACAAATGAGATTGAGTATTACAATTTGACTGCAATTAAGCCATTCTTTGATAAATTAAAATTATCGAACGACCGAAAAGTAACAATTTTTCATTTCGGAGATTCACACGTTCAATATGATCAAGCTCCGGGAATAATGAGAGAAAATTTTCAACAAATTTTTGGTTATTCGGGTCGGGGATTTGTTTTTCCGTATGCGGCCTCTGGAACACATGCTGCATTTGATTATAAGACAAAAATGAATGGCAATTGGTCGAACTCCAAAAATATTAATAAGGAAATCAATCATCCCATTGGGCTCTCTGGTGTAACCATTCGAACAACTGATTCAACGGCAGGATTTCAAGTTCAATTTTATTCAATCAAGGAAGAGTTAAAGAAGGTAGATTTAGTGACTTTATTTCTGAAAACAAGTGACTCAAGTTTTCAGTTGAAATATCGCTTATCATCAATAGAACCTTGGATTAATGTTTCTGTATCTTCTTTATTGGATAATAAAATTGAGTTAAGATTAACAGAAAAGTTTAATACTACTTTTGAATTACAAGTAAATAAAACAGATTCAACACAACGCGAATTTGAATTTTATGGAATGCAACTTTCATCAACTTCTAATAAGGGCATCTCCTATAATTCAGTTGGAATAAATGGAGCAAGTTTGTTAAGTTTTTTGAAACAAGATTTGTTTTCGGAGCAAATCAAGCAAGTAAATCCTGATTTAATTATTTTAGATTATGGAACGAATGATTTAGCCGGCGCTAAATTTGATTCCATCTATTTCATGAATAATCTCACAAAATCAATTAACCGAATTAAAGAAGTTTTACCCAATACGTGCATACTTATTCCAACGATTCAAGATTTTATGGTGAATGGAAAAAATATAACCGCAACTTCTGAATACGCATCATTTCTAAGAAGATTTGCTAAAATTAATAATATCGTCATTTACGATTATTTTGCAATTTCAGGAGGAAAGAAATCAATGAAAAAATGGTTGAGTAATGGAATTGCCAAAAGCGATCAAATTCATTTAACACAGCAAGGATATGTATTAAAAGGAGAACTATATGGCAACGCAATTTTGACTGGATTTGCGCGCTATTTATCAAATCCAAGTGAACAAGTTGTTTTGGAGAGAAAACCACTTCAACCTATTCTGAAAGACACATTAATTATTTCGGATTCTTTAGCCGTTAACCAGAATAATAAACAACCAAAAATTAATGAAATACAACAAAATCCGAAAAACTCATCCACAGTTGTAACTCCAAAAAAGAAGGATGAAAAAATAAATAATTCTAGTGTAAACACGAAGAAAAATAAATTTCACACGGTGAAAAAGGGAGAAAATTTATCCGTTATTGCCGTTAAATATAGGACGAGTGTATCTGTATTAAAGAAATTGAACAAACTCAAATCTGATAAATTACAAATTGGTCAAAAACTAATATTACCTTGATAATAGTTGAATTCCTATTAACTTTGCAGTATGGATAACGAAATAAAAGTAACAATCATTGATCGAGAAGGTTTGTCCCACGAATTAGTCGGGCCTACAGATATGAGTATGAATATTATGGAGCTTTGTAAAGCATATGAACTACCTGTTCTTGGTGAATGTGGTGGAATGGCTTTATGTGCCACGTGTCAGTGTTATCTCGAATCTGAAACTGAATTATCGGAACAAAGCGACGCTGAGTTAGATATGTTGGATCAAGCCTTTCATGTAAAACCGAATAGCCGATTAGGATGCCAAATCCATTTGGATCAATCCATTGATGGAATTATTCTTAGATTAGCTCCTGAATAGAATTTTTACATTCCAGGCATTCCACCTTTCATTCCTTTCATTTGACTCATCATATTGGCCATATTTCTAGGATTACTCATCAACTTCATCATCTTTTTCATGTCGTCAAATTGTTTGATTAATTTGTTGACCTCTTGAAGATTGGTTCCACTTCCATTTGCTAATCTCAATCTTCTTGAGTTGTTTAACAAAGCAGGATTTGAACGTTCTTTCGGAGTCATACTTTGAATGATCGCTTCAACATGTTTGAAAGCATCATCTTGAATATCAACATCTTTCATGGCTTTTCCCATTCCTGGCATCATGCCCATCAAATCTTTCATGTTTCCCATTTTCTTGATTTGCTGCAATTGAGCTAAGAAATCATTAAAATCAAATTGATCTTTCATGATTTTTTTCTGTAGCTTTCTCGCTTCCTCCTCGTCAAATTGTTCTTGGGCACGTTCAACTAATGAAACAACATCACCCATTCCAAGAATACGGTCTGCCATTCGAGATGGATAGAATACATCAAGTGCATCCATTTTTTCACCCGTACCAACAAACTTAATTGGTTTGTTGACAATGGCTTTAATCGTTAATGCTGATCCACCACGCGTATCGCCATCGAGTTTGGTAAGTACAACACCATCAAAATTAATTTTTTCATTAAAAGCTTTAGCAGTATTAACAGCATCTTGTCCTGTCATAGAATCTACGACAAATAGCGTTTCAGAAGGTTGAATAGTATCTTTAATCTTTGCAATTTCATCCATCATGAGTTCATCGATTGCTAAACGACCGGCCGTATCGACTAAAACAACATTAAACGATTTACTGCGGGCAAATTGGATAGCATCTTGCGCAATTTTAACTGGATTTTTTTCCTCCTTGTTCGAATATACTTCAATTCCAAGTTGTTCACCTAAAACATGTAATTGGTCAATTGCTGCTGGTCTGTAAACATCACAAGCAACTAGTAATACGTTTTTACCTTTTTTAGTTTTTAAATAATTACCAAGTTTACCTGTAAATGTAGTTTTTCCAGATCCTTGCAAACCAGACATTAATATGATTGCAGGATTTCCTTTCAGATTGATTTCACTTTCATTTCCACCCATTAATTCTACCAATTCTTCGTGGCAGATTTTAATCATTAATTGTCCAGGAGAAACTGCTGTCAAAACATTACGTCCAAGCGCTTTTTCTTTAACTGTATTAGTGAAATTCTTTGCAGTAGTGAAGTTAACATCAGCATCCAATAAAGCCCTTCGCACTTCTTTTAACGTTTCTGCAACATTGATTTCTGAGATTTGACCTTGGCCTTTTAAAACTTTAAATGCTCTTTCAAACTTATCGGTAAGATTTTCAAACATGGAATTGAATTTTTGGATTGTAAAAATAGTTAAAATATGCGTTTATTCAACTGATCTATTCCGCTTTGTTATGTAGTTTAGAGTGTTTGGCACTGTAACCAAAATAGATAACCAGACCAATTAATAACCATCCCGAAAAATAAATCCAATTTTTTAATTCTAATTGGCTCATCATATATAAGCAAGATAATAACCCCAGAATTGGAATTAGCGATAAATTATTTTTTACTGCCATAATAGAAATGAACAAGGTAAATACGATGAAAATCCAAAATGGTATTTTATGTGCAAAATGAACAAATCCTTCTTTGTAAAAGAAAGAATCTGATTTATTATATCGATTTTGTTTCAATTCTCTTGTTAATTGATCTCTATTGGAATCTGTAAAAAATGTATAAATGTCGTTATTGGATAGTTTCATTTGAACAGGATCGGCTTTCAAATGGCTTGATCTCAAGGAAGCAACTTCTGAAGGTGTTAATTCATTTAAAATTTCTACTGTTGATTTTAACTCTTTCTTATTTGATATGAAATTAATTGTTTCGGTTTTATAACTAGTGAATAGAATTACCAACGAAAGAATCACTAATGGAGGCATTATATATTTACCATTTACAAAAGGCGTTTTGAATTTTCCCCTAGGTATATCCTTTTTATTCTGTAAAACTAAAACTCCACCACAAACGAGCACAAAAGCGAAGAGAGTTCCAATACTGCAAAGGTCTGTAACCATTTTTAAGTTCATAAACAATGCAGGGATGGTCACAATAAAACCTACAACGATTGTTGCAAAAGAGGGAGTCTTGTACTTCGGATGTATTTTTGAGAATTTTTTTGGTAGCAAACCATCTCTACTCATACTCATCCAAATACGAGGTTGCCCCATTTGAAACACGAGAAGCACGGATGCCATAGCAACTACGGCACTCACAGCAATTATTCCCGACATCCATTTTAAATTAAGTTTCTCAAAAACATACGCTAAAGGATCTCCAACAGCTAACTCTTTGTAACTCACCATACCTGTTAATATCAATGCAATAATGACATAAAGAATAGTACAGATTATTATTGCCCACATCATTCCACGTGGAAGGTCGCGTTGTGGATTCTCACACTCTTCAGCAGTTGTAGAAATTGCATCAAACCCAATGTAAGCAAAGAATACCGCTGACACACCTTTTAAAACACCTGACACACCATTTGGTGCAAATGGATTCCAATTATCGGTATCCACATAGAAAATCCCAACAGCTATCACTAATAGAATTATTGCAAGTTTGATAATTACCATAACATTGGAGGCATTTCTACTTTCCTTCATTCCACGATAAACCAACCAAGTAATAAGTACGATTATAAACAAAGCAGGTAAATCAAAAACAATGTGTAAACCAAAAAGAGTAGGGGAGTTAACCCATGCAGTATAAGCTTCTTGAATGGAAGCATCCAACGTCACGAATGATTTCCCGGCTTCCATCATAGAAATCGCACTCGAATATCCATTGGAAGCGGTAACAAAATCCATTTGAATCCATGCAGGTAAATGAATACCATTTAAACCAATAGATTTGATTTGGATACTTTCTAAAAGTGAGGTGAAATAATCACTCCATGAAATTGCTACTGTTATATTACCAATCGCGTATTCCATTATTAATGCCCAACCAATTATCCACGCTACTATTTCTCCAAATGCAACATACGAGTAGGTATAGGCGCTTCCGGAGACAGGTACCATTGATGCAAATTCCGCATAGGCAAAAGCAGCAAAACCACAGGCTATCGCAGTAAATAGAAAAAGAAAAATTACGGCAGGACCACCTTGATTACTGGCTTGACCAATTGTACTAAATATTCCTGCTCCAATAATTGCGGCAATACCAAATGCAGCTAAGTCCCTCGTTTTTAAATGCTTTCCTAAAGATTCGTGTGAGTCACTCTTACCCGCTTCGATTTGTTTATGAATATCGTGAATGCTTTTCTTTCTAAAATAGTTCATTTAACTTAAGCTTTTGTCTATAAAAATAGTTAAAATTCATTTCGTATCCAATAAGAAAATGTGTCATTCGTTTTCGCACGTTGATTCTAAGTGTATATTTGTGTATGGACATCATAGAGGTAGTGCAAGAATCAAAATACTCCAATTGGATAGACCGCATTTTATGGATACTAACAGCAGTGCTACCTGTGGTTATTATTCCGATAGATGTTGTTGATATTTTTGATACCATCAAAGGACCAATTCTTGTTATTGCTGGTATTTCAATCCTTGTTTTACTAATTCTTGAAAAAAAATGGGATAATAGTTTAATAAGCTGGTTGTTATTAGTTTATGTCTTTTTTCAATTTCTTTCCTCTGTGTTTGCCTATAATCCATTACTTGCATTTGCTGGTGAAACGCCAAAAGCAGGAAGGTTTGAAGGGTTTGCATCCTTGGTAATTTACGCCATTTTGTTTTATGCTGCTAAGAATTTCATGATACCCACAAAAAAGAAAGTAATCACAACATTTTCAGTTCTTTCTATTGTTTCAGTTTATGCATTGGTTCAATATTATCAATTTGATCCTTTAGTTATTTACAAACATTATCGGTCAATGATTTTTTCTACCATTGGAAATCAAAATTTTTTGGGGTCATTAGTTTTAATGTTAACCGTTTTGGCCTTGGGTTTATTTTTGCATTTTAAAAAATGGTATTATGCGGTATTTTTCTCCTTGTTTTTTTCAACGCTGTTGGTAGCTCAAACAAGAAGTTGTTGGCTGTCATTTGCAGTGATATTGTTTTTTATTGCAATTTCAGTTTTATTTTTTAATCGATCAAAATGGGATTCTTTTTTGATTGCTATTTTATTAATGATTACTGTAACGTTTGCATTAAATAAAACCAAGAAAAATGCACTGAGCACTCGGTCAGGAACGATTAAAAATGAGTTGGCAATGAAAGATGAGTACGGTGGATCAGGACGATTAAAAATTTGGGAAATTACAGGACTTGTCATTCAAGATCACCCTTTTTTGGGAACTGGACCAGAAAATCTAAAAAGTGTTATTCATGCCGAACATAAAAAAGAAATTAATGCCTATTACCGGGTGAAAGGAACGTCTGTTGATAAAGCACATAACGAATTTTTACACATTGCGGCTGTTACGGGTATACCTTCCTTGATAATTTATTTAACGATACTTAGTTTAATTTTTATTCAGAATGGTAAGTATATCGTTCAATCGAATTTGAAAACACTACTTCTACTAACGATAATGGCTTATTTAATTCAAGCTTTTTTTAATATTAGTGTAATCGCAGTGGCTCCAATATTTTGGATTACCCTAGGTTTATTTGCCCAGAAAACTAAGGAAGTTTACTTATAATTCGTTTGAATTCTGAAGCGTATGTTTCTGATCCTGTACACCCTTTTTCAATTTTCATTGAGTTGAATTTCTCTACTCTATTTCCTGGATCTGGATGAGTACTTAAAAAAACCGGAGGATTATTTGAATCGCCCTTTTTGATTAATTTCTCAAAAAATCCTGCTCCTCCTGCTGCATTATATTTCGTCGGACAAAGGTAATTTACGGATTGTGCATCCGCTTCTTTTTCATGTGAACGCGAAAAGGTTAATCCGATTAATCCAGAGGTAATTTCTTTGACACTTTTCGAATCACCAGCTATCAGTTCTAAAATTAATTGGATGCCAAACATCTCGGTCATTTGCCGGGTTGAATGCCTTAAATCTGCGTGAGCAATTTCATGTCCCATTATTCCAGCGAGCTGATCTTCAGAATCTAAAAACTTCAATATTCCTGTATAAACATAAATATATCCACCTGGGGTACAAAAAGCATTTAACGTTGAGTCGTCATGTATAATACGAATGCGCCAATCAAAGTTTTCTTTGTGTTTCACATTTCCTGATTCTAAAATTTCATTTCTGATTTTGTAGATGTATGAGTAAACTTCTTGATGTTGGACACTATCTAATAATTTGAATTTAGGATCTGATTCAATTTCAGTAGCGACTTTTTTTCCAAATTCTTTGTCCTCTTCAATGGAAAACAAATTAAGGTTTACACCTGAACTGCAGCTAAAAAGTGTAAGCGATATTACAAAAATGAAAAAATAGTTCATGTCTAATTAAATACATTAAAATTTGTTCCATCAAAGGATGCAAATACTACTTTGGGGTGCGACTGCTCCACAGCAAAATTCCCATATTTATCCAAAGCAATTGCTCCTGCAAAGCCATCAAATTCGGCTAATTCATGAAAAGTTTTTTTAAACGCGTCGGAAAGTTTCATGCCATCCGTAACGCGTGTAACAATTTTTGTTGCGACTGCTCCACTCACAATATCTTCACCAACCCCTGTGCAACTAACTCCACAAAAATCATTCGCATAATTCCCAGCTACAGTTGCCGAATCAGAAACACGTCCGGGCAATTCAAATCCTTTTCCACCAGTTGAAGTTCCAGCGGCAATATTCCCATCTTTATCTAAAACAACACAGCCAACAGTGCTCGTTCGAGCAGATTTCAATTTTCCTTCATAATCTTTTCTTCGTTCAGCAGTTTCAGTTGAAAAAACGGGGATTTTAATTTTCTCTGCATAATGATTAGCACCTTCCCCCCCAAGCACTCTATCATCTTCCTTCATCAATACGGCTGCTAGTTGTATCGGATTTTGAATGTTTTGAATATTAATAACCCCGCTAAATTTTTTGTTTTTACCGTTCATTAGTGATGCACTCATTCTTATTTTGCCATCACTTTGAATTTGAGAACCAATACCTGCATTAAAAAGCGGATCATTTTCTAATTGCTCAATGGCAAAAACAACTGTTTGTTCTGCAGTATGATTTTGCAAGTAATCATAAGAACTTCTAGAGATTCTTTCCAAAGCATTTTGTTTGGCATTTTTTACTTCTTCAGATTGTGATGATTCACTAAAAAACCCACCGTGAATGATTAGTTTCATATGTGTTTATTTGGATGGGTGTATGGTCATTTCATGATTGGATAAAAGATAAATATCACCTTTATTCATTACATGAACAACTAAATTTTTAATTGAAATTGCTTCGCCTAAATTAACATCCGTAATATTTGTATCTGTAATTTTTCGACCATCCACGAGTATTACTAAACCTGTTCCAAGTGCTTCCATGTGCTCACCTTCGGTTACTAATAATCCTGTGTCCTCACCCAAACCTATTCCAAGAGCCTTTGGATTACTAACTACCGCTTGAAACAAACGACCAATTCTTCCTCTTTTTACAAAATGTGTATCAATTACAACATGATCTATTAAACCTAATCCACTCGTGATTTTTATTTCACCTTTTAATAAGGCTTCTTGGCTTGCTCCTTGATAAATCATGCTTTTGGATGCAGAATGTGCTCCTGCTGAAGTTCCTACATAAATAAAGTCTTCGTTCTGATATTTTTCGAGAATCTTGTCATGAATAGGAGTTCCACCAATAATAGATGTTAACCGAAGTTGATCACCCCCAGTAAAAAATACAACATCTGCATTTATGATTCTTGTTAGGTTTTCGTCAGTGGAAGCATCCTCCCTTTTTTGAATATTCAAAACTTCAACATTTTCAGCGCCCAGAAAATTAAATGCTTTAGCATATTCAGGACCAACAATTTCAGGTATTTTTGAAGCTGTTGGGATAATTTCTATCCTAGAGTTAACTCCTTTCTGCGATTCATTAATAATCCGCTTTAAAATTCCTTTTTCAAAGAAATTCAAATTATTTTCAACCTGAGATTCGAAATTACTTTCTGTAAAACTTCCTTTATCTACAGCCCCCCCAATAATAATTAGTTTTCCTTTTGGTTTCATAGAAACAAAAATAAAGTTATTTACTTTTCCTTATTTTGAGTGATGTACTGACTTATTAACAATTTTATAATACTCCTCAAATATTAAAAATACATTGATTTATAAACTTAACCTTTTAGAAATCATTTTCTTACAAAAAGTAAATTCAAATTAAACTTTTTTTAATAGATAAATGTTTAAACAATAATATAAATTTTAATAGCAATTATGTAATTTAACACCCTAAACTTTAAACTATGAAAAAAATTTTTACTTTTTCCTTTTTACTGGGTTCTTTTGCCTTAATTGGTCAGGAATCTCAATTTATGGGATATATTACTCCAACTATGAGTAATTTAATTCCTGCTTCAAAAAATCAAGTAGAATTAAAGAACCAGGTGATTAAGCCTAATTTTAAGGGAAGAGATTTGATTGAAGTAGATAACACGAATACACACAATCCTGATTGGGTTTGGCAACAACACCAAAATACAGAAAAAATAGCGGCTGCAACCGTGGTTTGGCAATTTCAAGGATTAGGGACAAATTTGTCTCCTCCAGATCCAACAGTGGATGCAGATAGTACTGTTGTTATTCAATCCACAAACTCCAATGGAGGTTCCGTATACCGCATCTTTAATAAAAATACAGGGGCAACTATTGCTAGTTCATTAACTATGCAAACTCTTGGAGGTTCTGCTGGTGCAGGTGATCCAATCGTATTATACTACAAGCCGGCAAAACGTTGGTTTTTGATGGAGTTCTCAAGTACAGGAAATAAATTACTAGTTCATGTTTCTCAAACCAGTAATCCACAAGGTGCATATTATACATATTCTTTTACGTGTACCTCTTTTCCTGACTATCCGAAATGGAGCTTTTGTCAAGCATCTGATGCGTTTTTAGTAACAACAAATCAAGGTGGGCCGCCAACAACGTATGCGATGAAATTGAGTACGCTCCTAACGGGTGGTACCTCACCATTTATTAAAATTGCTATTGGTTACTCTTTAAACGGTTTTGGTTTTCAATCAATTACACCAGTGGATTTGGAAGGAGATAATGCTGCACCTGCTGGAATGAAACCACTTTTTGTAAGACATAGAGATGATGAGTCTCATTCCAACGGTACACCAGACAATGCTACAAATGATTGGATTGAATTGTGGGAAATGACAATTAACTGGACAGCGAATACAGCCACAGTTGCTAAACTTCAAGATATTTCGATTGCTGAAATTGATTCAAAATTATGCGGTTTGACAAGTTTTGCTTGTATTAAGCAACCCGGAACAACTAACACTTTAGATCCATTAAGAGAAACAGTAATGTACAAAGCACCAATGCGTGTTTTTGGCACACACCAAGCCATGGTTCTAGCACTTTCAACGGATGTTGATGGAGCTGATCGTTCAGGTGTTCGTTGGGTTGAGTTAAGAAGAGCTACTGGTGTTACGACAGCAACATGGACAAAATACCAAGAAGGAACATATGCTCCGGGAACAGGCACAAGCCGTTGGATGCCTGCTATCAACATTGATAAAAACGGAAATATTATTATGGCATACTCCACTTCAAGTAATACAACTGGAGATTTTCCATCAATCAAAATGACAGGAAGAAAACCATGTGATCCACTTGGAACAATGACAGTTCCTGAAACAACAATTATTGCCGGAACATCTTCCAAAACAGGAGATACACGATGGGGAGATTATCACCACATGAGTATTGATGATTTTGATGGGTTAACTTTTTATTTTACAGGAGTTTATCATAATTCAAGTACGAAAACAAATGTGAGTGCAATCCGCATGAATCCAGATGCGAAAGATGCTTCTATTTCTGAAATTTTCCAAGTAACTCCAGGAGGAATATGTGGTTCATCAACTCAATTAGGGATTGTTGTTCAGAATATGGGAACAGCATCAATCACGACTGGGGTTATCCAATGGCAAATTGGCTCAGGTGCTTTAACAAACGTAAATTATACATCCAATCAATTAACAAGTGTTGGATCGTTGGATACAATCTTTGTTACTGTAACAGGCTTAGTAAATGGATCAAATATCGTTACTATAAATTCAACAACAGTAAATGGAACTACTCCTGATGATAATATATGTAATGATACTAAAACATATACTTTAACCGTTGGAGCTGGTGGTTTCACTGTGAATTCTACTATTAATGCACAGCCAACTTGTACTACGAATTCTGGTCAGGTTACTTTAGTTCCAACCGGAGGAGCGTCACCTTTTACTTACGCTTTGAATAATGGTACATCGCAAAGTTCTGCAACGTTTTCAAATTTAGCTGCTGGAACTTATTCTTACACGATTACTGATAATACAGGATGTTCTGGAACGGGAACTGTGACGCTTTCTCAACCGGCATCAATAATTGCAACATCTACTCAATCAGCTCAAATTACATGTAACGGAGCACAAAACGCATCAATTACTGCTTCAGCAACAGGTGGACAAGCTTCTTATACGTATTCTATTAATGGAACAACATATCAGGCTGGTTCAAGTTTTTCTAATTTATCAGCGGGCACTTATACGCTTTATGCAAAAGATGCCAATGGATGTGTAGGTCAAACATCAATAACAATTTCTCAACCTGCTGTTTTGAATTTAAATGCTGTTCCAACAATGATATCATGTTTTGGTAGTGCAAATGGTTCAATCTCTGCAGTTGGTTCAGGTGGAACTGCTCCTTACGTTTACAGTATTGATGGAACTACTTTTTACACTCAAGGTGTTGTAAACAATCTTTCTGCTGGAAGCTACACGATAACAGTAAAAGATGCAAATGGATGTTTGCAAACGTTTAATACAACAATTACAGAACCAACGCAAGTAGGTGTTTCTGGAGTTTCAACGGGAACAGCAACCGCTACAACGAATGGAACAATTACATTGACAGGTAATGGTGGATTAACACCTTATTCATACAGTATAAATGGGACAAACTATTATTCTGGTTCATTATTCTCAAATTTAGCTCCTGGTACTTATACTTGCTATGTGAAGGATAATAATGGATGCATAAGTTCAACCACAGTAATTATTGAAGAATTAGTTGGATTAACGGAGAACGGAATTAATATTATTCAATTGTATCCAAATCCGAATAACGGAATTTTTGAATTATCGGTAGATGGACTTTCTGGAGATAAGCTTACATGTAAATTATTCAATGTTCAAGGGCAATTAGTTTCTGATTTTACATTGGATGTTGTTAATGGAAAAGCTGTTAAAACAATTGAAATGAGTAAAAAACTTTCTGCGGGAGTATATTACTTAGGATTGTACAACTCTGAAAAAGCAATAGTTCGACAATTTATTAAAGAATAATCTTGTTTTTAATGAATTAAGGCGATCAAATTTTGGTCGCCTTTTTTGTTTATAGGTAGTTATAAACAATGTTAAATGGAATAAATTTATACTATCCCAACTCATTAAATCAATTTTTCAAGCTAACTTTGAATATGCATGAGAAATTACTGATTCTAGATTTTGGATCCCAATATACTCAGTTAATTGCACGAAGAGTAAGGGAATTAAATGTTTATTGTGAAATTCATCCATGGGATAAAATACCAGAAATAGATATAGCTGTAAAAGGCGTTATTCTTTCCGGTAGTCCATTTTCTACATTAGATTCAATTGCACCTAAACCTGATTTATCTCTGATTAAGGGTGTTTTACCGTTATTAGGTGTTTGTTATGGTGCTCAATTATTAGTGAATCAATTTGGTGGCAAAGTTCTTCCCTCAAAAATTCGTGAATATGGAAGAGCTCAAGTTGATATCATTAAAAAAGATTCTCGTTTAGTTAAAAATATGTCGGTTCATTCTCAAGTTTGGATGTCACACGGGGATACAATTGTTGAAGTACCAACAGATTATGAAGTTATTTGCAGTACAGAAGATGTTCGTGTTGCAGGCTTTCAGATAAAAAATGAGCTTACTTATGGTATTCAGTTTCACCCAGAGGTTTATCATTCCACAGAAGGCACTCAATTGATTTCCAATTTCTTAATAGATATCTGCGGATTTTCACAGGATTGGACACCTAATTCGTTTGTGGAGGAAACAATAGCAATTTTAAAAGGGCAAATAGGAGAGGATAAAGTTATTATGGGATTGTCGGGAGGGGTTGATTCAACAGTCGCCGCTGTATTGCTGCATAAAGCAATTGGTAACAACTTACATTGCATATTTGTGAATAACGGATTATTGCGAAAAAATGAATATCAATCTGTTCTTGAATCCTATGAAGGAATGGGATTGAATATAAAAGGAGTTGATGCTTCATCCCTTTTTTATGCTGAATTAGATGGGAAAACCGATCCCGAAGCCAAACGTAAAGCAATTGGCAAGGTTTTTATAGATGTGTTTGATTCTGAATCTAAAAAAGTGGAAAATGCAGTATGGTTGGGTCAAGGTACAATTTATCCGGATGTGATTGAGTCTGTTTCAGCAACGGGCGGTCCGTCTCAAACAATTAAATCGCATCACAATGTGGGGGGATTACCTGATTATATGAAACTTCAAGTGGTTGAACCATTGCGTTTGTTATTTAAAGATGAAGTGAGACGAATTGGGAATGCATTGGAAATCGAACCTTTAATTTTGGGTAGACATCCTTTTCCAGGGCCTGGTTTAGGTATTCGGATTTTGGGAGAGGTTACCCCTGAAAAAGTGGCAATTCTTCAAGAAGTAGATGCCATTTTTATTGATGGTTTGAAAGAAGATGGATTATACAATGAGGTTTGGCAGGCTGGAGCAATATTTTTACCTATTCAATCCGTTGGAGTAATGGGTGATGAACGCACCTATGAAAATGCAGTAGCTTTGAGAGCTGTTTCATCAACAGACGGAATGACGGCTGATTGGTGTCACTTACCGTATGAATTTCTAGCTAAAATATCGAATCGAATTATTAATCAGGTAAAAGGAATTAATCGAGTTACCTATGACATTAGTTCAAAACCACCCGCTACTATCGAATGGGAATAATTTGCAAACTATTTAAACTTTCTATTTTATGAAACAGTTATTATTTTTTCTTTTAGTTTTTATAGGTTCTACTTTGAGAGCGCAGGATTTTGTCAAAATAGAAAATATTAACGGCAAAAAATATTACCTATACTTAGTTGAAGAAGGTGTGACTTTGGAGTCCTTATCAACGGATTTTAATGTTTCTAAAGATATTATTATTAATGCTAATCAAGGTATTGATAAAAATTTTACCGTTGGTAAGAAGATACTTATTCCAGCGGCAACTAAAAATATTATTCATGAGGTTAAAGAATCTGAAACGTTGTATTCACTTTGCAGGAAATATGGAGTTTCTGTTGAATCATTTAAAACAGATTCGACAGTTGTGAATGGAGTGATTAAAGTAGGTCAACAATTAACTTTTGTAAATGCCTGTGAGCCAATTGCCTATGGTTCAATTTCAAAAGGACAAGTTATCGCACTAATCAATGAAGAAACCGAATCTGATACTATTTTACTTTATACTGTAAAGCAAGGAGAAACACTTTATAGTTTATCTAAACGATACATGGTACCTTCTGAAAAGTTGCAAAAAATAAATAATATCACACCTGTACAATTGAAAACAGGAATGACTATTAAGATCCCTTTAAAAAGAGAGTCTTTAGATAAACAGATTCAAATCAAACCCGTTCTTGGAGACAATAAACAAGTAATTGATTCAACATTATTGTTTCCAATAAAAAAAGGTCCCTGGAAAATTGCTATGTTCTTACCTTTTTATTTAGGTAATGGAAAAAAAGCACCAGCATCTGTTGTTTCAGCATCAACAGAGTTTTATATGGGCGCAAAAATGGCAATTGATGAAATTGGTTCTTATACCGAATTATATATTTATGATTATATGAATGATACAGTTGATGTCGCTGGAATATTAAAACGGCCTGAATTTGAAAAAATGGATTTGATTTTTGCTCCATTGGATATAGGGGAAGCGTTATTAGTTGCTAATTGGTGTCAAGAAAATCAAGTGCCTTTTGTTACGACAGTGCCTAAAGCAAATCGTTTAATATCGAATAATTCTATGGCGCATTTTGGTATTCCTTCAGATGCTAACATGCTTAAAATGCTCGCAAAACATGCGATTACTAATTACCCAACAAAGCAAGTTATTTTGGTTAAGTCAAATGATAAGGTGGACATGACTAATTATGAAGCGTTTAGGAGTGTCTATTATTCTGATGAAAATCCAACAAATATTAAATTAATTGAAGCAACGACTAAAGATTTTGGTCAATACCTGCAAAAATATCCAGCTAGTATTATCGTTTTTGCATCCAATGAAAAATCGGAGGTGCTGGACTTTATGACATTATTAAAATCGTATGCTGGTTTAACGCTTTTTGGTCACAAGGATTGGTTGAAATATGGTGATGCAGTAACAGGCGTTAGAGCTAAATATAATATGCATTTCGTGAATTACAGAACTCCATTTCCGTCTTTTAATTACCATGATGCAGGGGTGAAATCATTACATCGAAAATACAGAGATTATTACAATGCTGATATTACTGGTATGGTGATTTATGGTTATGATGTAGCAAAATATTTTACATCCTATATATTGCTTCGAAAAGAAGCAAATGGAGTGATAATGGATTTTGATTTGAAACCTAATTTTGAAACTGGAGGTTTTGAGAATGTAAAATGTAATATTGATAACTAAGACATGCGAGAGTTAATTCAATCAGAATTTAAAAAGCTTCAAGAATTTATTTGCTCACAATTAGAAATTTTTGATGGTCAAGGAAAGTTTCAAATGGATGATTGGAGTAGGGAAGAAGGGGGAGGCGGTCGAACAAATACACTTTTAAACGGAAGATTGATTGAGAAAGGTGGCGTTGCCTTTTCAGCGGTACATGGAGCGGTTACCGATGACATGAAAAAACAGATGGGAACTGTTGGAAATAATTTTTTTGCAACAGGAATTTCAATCGTATTACATCCAAATTCACCCCACATTCCAATTATACACATGAATGTTCGTTATTTTGAACTGGATAACGAAACTTATTGGTTTGGTGGTGGAATTGACTTAACTCCTCATTACATTTCGTTAAATCGTGCTGCATTATTTCATGAAAAACTCAAAGAAATTTGTGATTCCGTGGATGAATCGTTTTATCCAACCTTTAAAAATTGGGCAGATGATTATTTCTTCATTGGTCATAGGAATGAAACGCGTGGAGTTGGAGGAATATTTTTTGATCATCAATCACATGCAAATACGTCACTTAGCAAAGAACAAATTTTTAATTTTTGTTTAACTTTAGGGAAAGCATTTCCATTCATTTATCAAACGCAGATGGAATTGGGCAAAGATGAGAGTGTTACAGAAGATCAAAAAAAATGGCAAATGCTACGAAGAGGTCGATATGTTGAATTCAACTTGGTTCATGATCGAGGAACAAAATTCGGACTCGTATCTGGTGGTAGAACCGAATCAATTTTACTAAGTATGCCTCCAGTGGCCAATTGGGAATATGATTTTAAACCTGAAAAACACAGTCCGGAGGAATTCACAATTAATCAGTTGAAAAAAGGAATTGATTGGTTATCGAATGGGAAATAGCAATTTAAATAGTTACAAGCGATATGGAATTTAAAGAAATAATTGAACATGTTGAACTCTTCCATAATTCTTTTGGCATTAAGAATCATTATGAACCAACAAGTGATTTAACATCATCAGAAGTAGAATT
>Ga0247831_1001016_pt1 | contig 56868 bp, 39 predicted proteins | sample LaCruzMarch2015__9_FD_192406 | JGI IMG/M metagenome (GOLD analysis project Ga0247831, IMG submission 192406) | Freshwater microbial communities from meromictic Lake La Cruz, Castile-La Mancha, Spain - LaCruzMarch2015_1m | ecosystem: Environmental > Aquatic > Freshwater > Lake | place: Spain...
TGATGTCCGCGAGTTCTTTAGAAATATCGATGCACCAACGATCGGTCCAACGATCTTCGAACCATTTCCGCAGTTTTTCGCATGCGTCATGATCCAACACATCAATGTTCAATTCTCCCTGACTTTGTAATCCTGAGAATGTCAGATTGCTGCTACCAAGGAATCCAATGATTGGGTTGTTTGGATCCTGCCGAAATGCCAGATAGAGCTTTGCGTGGAGCCGGTGGCGAAGAAATAGCTTTACTCGAAGTTTTCCAGTTCGAAGCTGATTGCTTAGGCGTCGAAGACCTGCTTCGTCTTCATTCGTCGGAGCGCCAAGCATCAATTGGTCTCGAAACTCCTTTGCCAATTCACGCTTCTTTTGAATCGCAGTTTGGTTATCGATTCCGTCTTCACTGTGGCCAACATTGAATGCCTCTTCGAGTTCTTTTTGGGGCAATGCCTGCATGCCAACTAACAATCGGCAACATTCGCCGTCATTGCCACTCCATTGATCAACCAATGAGTCAAGTGACTTCCAACCACGCAGATTGAAGTAACCAACACAGAAATCAGCGCGTTCAGATATGGCAAGAGTCTGCTTCAGCGCTGGTAGAAGTGTTTGGTCAATATTGTCGAATACACGCGGCATTGTCGCCCCAGATTACTACTTAGGTTGTGTTGGCATTACGGGCTTGGATATCTCGCTGAGGAAGTGCTCCAAATCCGCTCTCTTGAAGAGTCGGTAACCGTTAGCCGGGTTCTTGTGCATTGGCATCTTTCCTGCCTCGGCCCAATTTCGGAGTGTTCCTTGGGATACTCCAAGGATCTCCGCTGCCTCAGCGACTTTCACGTACTCGCTTAGTTTGGTTTTCATACTCTTGAGCCTTGATGGTCCCCCCGAAATGAATGACCCAAAGTTTAGCAAACTCTACAAGCATGTGATAGCAATAAGCGGACGGTTATGGACGGTATCTTCACGCTGTGACACGTTAGGTCACAACGGGAATTGGGACGGCTGTCTCAGCTCCGAATGCACGTTCTCAAAGCCGGCGTGTCTGTTAAACTAGACTTCTCTGTCAAACAGAGAATTTGAGAGTTGCAGACGAATTTGCGCGGTCCGGTCGCGGAAATGCGATTTTGGGGCAAATTGAGAGCGCTCTCAGTTTGGTTCTGGGCGAGCAGAGAAACCCTAAAACCCTTGGGAAACAACGAAAAAAGCCGAGGGGTTTAATCCTCGGCTTCTCTGTTAAATCGCACCCTCGGAAATTCCGAGGATTTGAAAGGCTCCCCCGGGTGGGCTCGAACCACCGACACACGGATTAACAGTCCGTTGCTCTGCCGACTGAGCTACAAGGGAATTTGTTCCAAGGTTGAGGATGCTCTCCAACAACTTTGGGTTCACTGACTTTGCCTAAATCGACAATTCGACCCAGCAAAGTCAATCAAACTACCAGAACTTTACTTCCTTTTCACCTACCCTGCAAGTCCGGTTAACGCGGAAAACGAACCTTCCAATCAACAAAAAACCCTGACCAAGCGTGCACTCAGTCAGGGTCGGAAAAAGGTGGATACCAACAGTCTAAAAACTAATCCAAACCAGCCAATTCCTGGTGGGCGTCTCTCGATGCAACTCAAAAACGCTCGCAAATTACGAGCTCTAATCCAAGAATCCAACCAGTTCTTGCGAGCGGCTTGGTTGCTGGAGCTTGCGGACCGCTTTGGCTTCAATTTGACGAATGCGTTCACGCGTCACCTTGAAAATGTGGCCAACCTCCTCCAGCGTGTAGCTGTAACCGTCTCCCAGCCCGTATCGGAGCTTGATAATCTCGCGTTCTCGGTAACTCAGCGTTTTCAAGACTGTGTTGATCCGAAGCCGCAACATTTCTTGACCAGCACCAATGGCCGGACTCTCCGCCGTCCCGTCAGGTAGCAAATCGCCAAACTGGCTATCTTCGCTATTTCCAACAGGTCGGTCGAGCGAGATCGGGTATCGGCTCATCGCCAACACGCGTCTAGCTTCTTCAATTGTTGTTTCCGCACGACGTGCAGTTTCTTCAAGAGTAGGCTCGCGCCCCAGTTCTTGTAGCAGCTGCCGCGAAACATTTCGAACGCGGGACATGGTTTCCACCATGTGAACCGGAATTCGGATCGTTCGGCTTTGGTCCGCTACCGCCCGTGTGATCGCTTGGCGAATCCACCAAGTTGCATACGTGCAGAACTTAAAACCACGACGATACTCAAATTTGTCGACAGCTCGCATCAATCCCGCGTTTCCTTCTTGGATCAAATCCAAGAAGCTCAAACCGCGATTTCGATACTTCTTAGCAATCGACACTACCAAACGCAGGTTGCCTTCGCTTAACTGCTTTTTGGCACGCTGATACTCGGTAAAGACCTTCTTAACCATCTTGACGCGTTTGCGTAGAGAGGTTGGTGTTTCTTGGGTCGCGACCAAAATCTGACGAAATTCGCGTCGCAACTGTGCCACCTGCGAAGGTGCCACTTGGTGCGATTTGAGAGTCGCCAAATCGTTCATAATCTCATCGACGCGGTCGCTCAATCGCTCGAGTACACCGATCATCGTTTCAATTCTTTGAGTACGCAGCCCAAGTTCCTCGATCAATCGAACCGATTTACGGCGGCGACGGGCGAGGGCTTGCCAGGCTTCTTGACGCTTTTTCAATGGCAGTGACTTGCTCAGGGCGTTACGATAATCTCGACGATTTCGCTTGAGCAGCACGTCCAAAGTTTTGAGGTTGTGTGGCAACCGTCCTAGGATCTGATCCTTTTCCAGGCGATCGGTAACCGACACCTGAACAGTACGATCGAATGGCAATTCGCCAGTATGAACACGCTTGAGAATCTTGTACGCAAATTGAACCACATAGTCGCATTCCAGCAACTTGGTTCGGAATCGACGTCGGGTGACTTCGATCTTTTTCGCCAGTCGAATTTCTTCTTGCCGCGTCAGGAGAGGAATCTCGCCCATCTGCGTCAAATACATTCGAACCGGGTCGTCCGACCAAGTTTCGATCTCTTCCATGCCAGAAAGCAAATCATCTTCGCTTTCCAATTGGACTTGATCGTCGGATGCAACCACATCAACGACAACAGCATCGCCCAGGTCATCACCTTCCTCCTCAAGCGACAGTTTGCGAAGGCCATCCAGATCGTCAGCGCTGCGAGGCAAGTCATCATCGAAATCCAACAGGCCGTCGAACAAGGTTATAGCTCCTGAAACCACGAAAATAATGGAGGATCGGAGTGCTCGTGTGTAAACAAGGTTCCCCTTCCAAAGTACCTAGCCAGGGCGAGGCAAAGGAAGTGTAGCACCTAACTGTTTACAGACGGGACTCCGCTATCAAATGGTAAATCTTTACAATTGCGTTAAGCCTGCCGAGGTCTGGAAACGGAGGACCCATTGATGATCTCCACGTCTTCCCAACTTTTCGGCAGGGGACTCCAGTGTATTTGGGACAACCCCTAAAGTACACTTCACCAAAACATTTGGTGCAACAAAACCCTATCAAGGAACACGACCAAGACAAAAACCATCCATGCCATACTTCCATCGCAGCAAAAAGACGCCTGCACGATCTGTGTTCGAGATATCGCTGCCCGCTGGTCGTGTTCGTTGTAGGTAGCCCAACCAAGGAAAGAATTAAGGTTGAAGACTATACTTGACTCATGCGGAACTAGCCGAAGCTCGATCATTATCGCCTTCCCCGAGTCATCCAGAATCCATAGATCACTGGGGGAATCTCGGGAGATTGATGCGTTTCTGTACTGAAATAGTTGGGGATACAGGACCTCGAAATGTTCGACGTCTTGTAGTACCATGCGAACCCGTCCGGGAGTTCTCCGATTGCGACCCTATTCTAGCTAGGCGGAGCTTCAGGTCTAGACGCCAGATCTTAATATTTGGTCGCACCATGAGGACTGAACTGCGTAATACGTTGGGCTGGGGTTGGATTGGCAAGGGGTTGAGCTTTTTTGAAATCTTTTTAAGAGTAACAGGAAACCATGTCGAAATTCGTCTTACCTTGCAACCACTGCGGTTCATCGGTGATTATTGCTCGAAGCCAAGCGGGGATGACGATCCCATGCGACGGTTGCGGTCAAGTTTTGCAGGCTCCCACTATCCGTAATTTTGGGACACTCAAACAAGTCGAAGCCGAGACGCCTGTCGCCGCAACGCCCAAAGGTTCATTATGGCTGAGTTTGTTAGCAGCCATCGCCTTTATCGTGGGAGCGGGCTCCCTTGCTTATACCGGCGTGATTGGTTGGGAACACTACAACTTGCTGAACCAAGCCGCTGTCTCGAAGATGGACCTCACCAAGAATGAAGCGGACTACATACGGGACGTTCGGTCTGCTTCGATGCAGGCGACTCCGGCAGACACTTGGGATTACTGGAATGAAATGACTCAATTTGGCCTATCGCAGGCATCCACCCCGGATTTCTTCCGGTTCAAGCGATACATCGAAGCCCAGCGGCCCGTTCTGTTTCAATGGGGGACCATCTCTGCAGTCAGCTTTTCCATCTTTGCAGCGATTGCCTTGATGCTACGCCGCCCCAAAAAGTCAGCTGGCCCTGTGGCTTAGCATGAATCATTCGGGCTGGGCATTAAGGCAGATCGACGACACCTTCTGTTGCTGAATTTGCCTGAAGCAGGATCTGCCTGAGATAATCAAGACCTGATGCTTGATCTTCAAAAACACCATCGAGTTGCGCTTCGTAGCACTTGTCCAAAATGCTTCGGAACCAAGGGGCAGGCTGGTACCCGAGCTCAATCAAGTTCCGGCCCTGTATGATGTGTGCTGGTTTTGTGTATTCGATTTTCATATCTTGAGCCAAATCCAGCAGCTGCTGCATCGCTTCGGATTGTTGCCGTGGCATTGGTGGACGTCCACTGAGATCGGATTCGACCAATCGCCCTAGTTGTACCAACGATGCCTTGCCTAATCGAACCGACAATCGTCGAGCGGTACGAATCGAAATAGGTGCTTCAAAATGCACCATATGTTCGGCAACTAAAGGCAGCACCACTTCTGAGATTGCCATTGGGCATCCAATCCGATTCAGGAACGAGCCTGCCCATGACACCCCCACTTGTGCATGCCCGGGAGATCTCCATCTCCCATTTTCAAAGGTAGTGCAGTAGGGTTTTCCAATATCGTGGCATAGGGCAGCGAACAAAAGGACGCTTCGTTCGAAATCGTCGAGCTGTTCACGTTCGGCAACTTTTGCGGCAGCATCGCATACATGCAAGGTGTGGATCCAAACATCCCCTTCAGGGTGCCATTGAGGATCTTGCTGAACACCTTGCAGATTCTCCATTTCGGGATAGCAAGTCAACCAACCGCAATCGCGAAGTGCAAGCAAGCCCTTGCTTGGTACGGCCCCTTTGATTGCCCACTTGTTCCATTCCGTCCAAATTCGCTCTTTCGCAAGGGTAGGATACTCCGGCAAAAGAGTGCGACACATCACCACAGTCTCCGGGGTCAAGGTTGCGTCGAACCGAGCTGCAAACTGCATCCCGCGAAGAACTCGTAATGGATCTTCGACAAAGTGCTGGCTGGTAGCTTTGAGTCTTTTCGCATGCAGGTCAACGATGCCGCCGTGTGGATCGATCAATTCCAAGTTATGAGCGTTTTGATAGATGGAATTGATCGTAAAGTCGCGTCGAAGTGCGGCTTCATGAACTGTCATGGAGTGATCGAGTTCCACTTGAAAGCCGCGGTGCCCGCGCCCGATTTTGCTTTCCCGACGCGGAAGTGTGAAGTCGACTTCTCCCGAATGAGGCATGCTTAACTTGATGACGCCGAACGACACTCCGACTTCGTTAACGTGACCGAATCGCGACAGGAGTTTCGCGAGGGCTCTTGCCTCCAGATGATAGACTTCGATATCCAGGTCTTTATTTGAAATGCCGAGTATTTGGTCGCGGACGCATCCGCCCACCCGATACGCGATTCCACCCGCGTCGGCGATGGCGCGAATGATGGGTTCAATGTCTCGCATTCGCTAGAGGGGCACTTCCGACTTTTCGAGAATTCCGTCGCGATTCTTATCGAGCTTTTCGAAGGTTGGAATCAGTTGCTTAGGGACTTCGGCTTTGAGAAGTCGGTCATCCTGATCGGTGTCGAGCATGGTAAAGATCTGGATCGGGGTTGGGCGCTTTGGTCCCGAGGCCTTTTTGAGTTCGGCAGCCTTACCAACTTTGGGATCTACGGGAACGGAGATGTGGAAGTATCCAATCATCATTTCTTCGTAGGTTTGGTCGCCCCAGTATACCCAAGAATTAGGGTCTGGATTGTTCAAGTTGCCGGCTGAATTATCGAAGCTGGCTTCACAAAAGATTCGAGTTCCTGCAGGTAGCTTCATTTTGTCCTTCAAGCGATATTCTGTTTGCCAGTTAAAGTCGTACTGGGGAACATCGACTAGGATTTCCTTTTTGCCGTCTGGATAGATAGCACTGTAACGGAAAGATTTTCCACGAACGTGCATATGCGGGCTCATGGAGAGGAGTTCGCATTCAGGTAGTTCTTCGGGCTGCATGGCGGTGGTTTTGTAGTTCGCTTCTTTGGGTGGAATTTTGAGTTCCGGTTGAACGGAGCTAGTCGTCTGAACTTCATGCGTGACATTCTTTGAATCGACAACCCAGAATCCAATTTTGCTTAGGTCGGTTTGGGCGGTTCCGTTGGGTGTGTAATGGATTTGAAAGATGAGTTCACTGTTGGCTGGAATGCGTTTCGCGAGCCCTTCCGGCATCATTTGAACGCGAGTCCCTGGCACATAGCCTGCAAGAAAACCTCGTTCTGCACCCAGCGATTTCTTATTGCTCCCCTTATCCCGAACGAACACCAGGATGTGGTGCACGATGGATGGATTTCCAGCGACGATCTCCATCCCGTTGACCCAGGTATCTTGGGTGAGGTTTGGGTCTGCGACAAAGTATTGGTATTTGACTTCACCTCGAGCGGGAACATCGAATGGTTTGTCACGCATTGCGATGACCAAATCAGGTTCGCGGTTCAGTTGCCAGCCTGCAACAAATTTTAGGGGCTCGGGTTCTAGACTCGAGTCCCCGCGCGGCGCACCGGCTTTGACCCAGGATTGGATTGCTTCAATCTCTTCTTGGGGCATTCGGCGATCGTTTTCGAAGGTTCCGTGTTCGGGGCTAGCGTGCCAAGGAGGCATACGGCGATCGCTTACGACTTCTGCGATCATATCAGCCCAAGCAGCGGCATCTTCGTACCTGTTCAAGTCCATCGGGCCGATCTCGCCTTCGTGGTGGCAGGAAACGCATCGAGCTTGCAGGATACGACTAATTTTCCCAGCGTAAGTGACGGCAAGACTAGATTCATCCTTGTTCGTATCGCGAGGTCCGCGGCCGATCAGGCAGCCGGGCGCTGAGACAGACGTCGATCCGATTTCACGGTTGCTCAAGATCGCATCCAAGGCGTCCATCAGTTCTGTTTTGGTTGGTTCGTCCTTGGTGTATCCAATCCCGTACTGGTCATCGATCCGTCCGCGGTAACGAATCCTCAATTGGTTATCAACGACACACACTTCGGGCGTCCGAGTTGCACCGGTGCCATCGGCGAGTGCTTGCGAGGGATCCTTGAGAAATGGAAATTCGATTCCATACTTGCGAGCATGTGCGTTCATCTCCGCGAGGCTATCTTGCACGTTAGAATTGACCGCCACGAAAGCAACGTTCTGATCGCGATACTTTCGTTCCAGTTCAACCAGCTTTGCCGAGTAGAGTTTCGCCAGAGGGCATTGCGTACCGAGGAACGCAAAGACCACAGCCTTCTTGGATTGAAAATCGGAAACGGAGTATTCCTTGCCAAGGGAATCCGTTAACCGGACATCCGCAAGCTGGCTGCCTATCGGAACTGGTCCAGGTGTTGCCGAAGCTACGTTGGTTGCGTCTGATGGCAGTTCCGTTTCCGAAGCGTAGGTTGTCGACGAAGATTGATATCCCAGCGAAGCGATAGCAAATAGTGCCAGCCTAGAGACGCCCCCGATGGCCCGGTAGGCTGTTTGGGAAGTTGAAAAGCGAGATTTCTGCGACATAGTACGAACCGAATATTGGGAGTGATCAAAACCGGACTTGGACAAGGTTTACAAATTGTCGCAAGAATAGCTCTCGGTGAGAACCCGGATTTTGATGAAACTTTGATGTGTTCCTACGTTTTCGCGTCTGCGTTTTCGAAGGTAATCCTTTTCGAAGCCAAACCAAGGTGCAGGTTTGAAGCAAATCCAAGGTGCTGGCGTATTTGATGGCAATCAGCTAAGGGTTGTGTTGGCTTTGTGGACCGACTGATAGGAACTCCAAGACGATGTCCGAAGCGGACCGAATAAGTTGGCATGGATCGACGGGGCCTGAGCCACCAAATTTGCGTGTGGTACTTGAGTCGGTGAGAGGCATAGTCCGTACGAGTTATGTTGAATCCGCTGCACCGATTTGCACAGATTTGCATGTCGCCGCGCTGCTGCTGGATTAAAGGTATTGCTGGATGAAAGGCAATAAAGAGCTTGGGGAAGTGCAGGGCTTAAGGCGAGTACCACGGCATTCACTTTTCCCGTAGACCATGCTACTGCTATATCGTCCCCCTTGTTTTCGCAGGATATCCTGGTAGGTTGCCAGGTTGAAGTTTCGAATCGATTTGTCTTAGACATTTCGGAAGACACAAGCAGGCGTGGCTCATTGGGTTTTTCATTGAGGGGCGTAATGCACCGTAGGCCGATGTGGTGGCGACCAGCAGGTTGCTCGCTGCGTCGGCTATTTTTTTTAAAAGATCATCTTCACGGACGCATCCCTTGATTTTGCATTCGCATGGATGCTGATGAACGTTCACATACACCAACAGGTCAGAACCCTTCGCGTTTCCATGCGGGCAGAAACTGAGAAAGCGAATGTTTTGAAACAACTATGATCGATACCAAATCCTCCAGCGACCCAGAGACGGGGTTGAATGCATCTGAAGTTGCTAGTCGGCTTGAATTGCATGGTTACAACGAATTGCCCACGACGAAATCCAGGAGCATTTGGGTTACAGCTTGGGGGGTGGTGCGCGAGCCCATGTTTCTGTTGCTGATCGCGTGCGGGACCTTGTATTTGCTGTTAGGTGACGTCCAAGAGGCGTTGATGCTGCTTGGGTTTGTTTTCGTTGTTTTAGGGATCACACTTTATCAAGAGCGAAAGACCGAGCATGCTTTGGAGGCTCTGCGGGATTTGTCCAGTCCCCGCGCGTTGGTGATTCGAGATGGTCAGCGAATGCGGATTGCGGGGCGTGAAGTTGTGGTTGATGATTTGATTGTTTTGGCAGAAGGTGATCGAGTTCCCGCTGATTCCGCTGTCTTATCCAGTGAAGGCTTAGCGACCGATGAGTCGTTGCTGACAGGAGAATCCGTTCCGGTTCGAAAGATTGTTTGGGATAGCGTTCAAAAGACAATAAGACCCGGTGGAGACGATCTCCCGTTTGTTTTTTCCGGGTCGCTCGTCGTGCAGGGCCAAGGATTGGCGAAAGTCTTATCGACGGGTTCATCGACCGAGATGGGTAGCATTGGCAAAGCGCTTCAATCGGTTGAAATCGGAGGCACCAAGCTTCAGATAGAAGTGGGATTGCTAGTGAAAAGGATTGCAATCTTCGGCGGGTGTTTGTGTACGTTGGTGGTCGTGCTGTATGGATCGACGCGTGGTGATTGGTTGCAAGGAATCTTGGTTGGCATCACGCTGGCGATGGCGATGCTACCGGAAGAGTTCCCCGTGGTTTTGACTATTTTCCTTGCCCTTGGTGCATGGCGTTTGTCCAAGATTCAAGTTCTGGCTAGGCATGTTCCGGTGATTGAAACGTTAGGGTCTGCCACTGTCCTATGCGTGGATAAGACCGGCACACTAACTGAAAATCGAATGGAGGTCCAGGCTTTAGCGATGGGTGGTAAGGTTCATCAACTTCGCTCGGTCGTGGACAACAGCAATCCCACGTTGCCTGAAGAATTCCATGAGATCATTGAGTTCGGGATTTTAGCTAGTCAGCGAGACCCGTTCGACCCCATGGAAAAAGCGTTTTACGAGCTTGGAAACAAGTACCTTGCCCAAACGGAGCATATGCATGTTGACTGGGAACTTGAGCGAGGTTACTCCTTGTCGCCAAGCTTATTAGCCATGTCTCAGGTGTGGAAGTCTACCAGTGGCAGCAACTTGATCCTTGCGACCAAGGGGGCGCCGGAAGCCATCGCTGATCTCTGTCATTTGTCTGGCGAGCAAAGGAAAATCATCGAGGACCAAGTTGCGGTGATGGCGGCCGATGGACTTCGAGTGCTGGGGGTTGCAAGAGGAAACTTCGGTAATCAAGTGTTGCCCAAGGAGCAGCACGATTTTGACTTCGATTATTTGGGGCTAGTTGGCCTTGCCGATCCGGTGCGTGAGACGGTGCCCGCTGCGGTTAGCGAATGCTATGCGGCTGGAATTCGTGTTGTCATGATTACAGGGGATCATCCAACAACGGCCAAGAGTATCGCACGGCAAGCGGGGATTCAGCCGATTGACGAGGTGATGACGGGGCCGGAACTGGAGCAGTTAGACGATGCTGAACTGAGTCGACGGGTGCAAACGGTCAATGTGTTTGCTCGCATGATTCCCGAGCAAAAGTTACGGTTGGTGAATGCATTGAAGTCCAATGGTGAAATCGTTGCGATGACTGGGGATGGCGTCAACGACGCTCCGGCCTTAAAGGCAGCAAACATTGGGATCGCGATGGGCGGGCGGGGAACCGACGTTGCCCGCGAAGCGGCTGCGCTCGTATTACTCGATGATGACTTTGCGTCGATCGTGCGGTCCGTGCGAATGGGGCGACGCATCTACGATCATCTCCAGAAAGCCATGACTTACATTGTCGCCGTACACGTTCCAATCGCTGGGATGTCGATCGTTCCGGTGTTGCTAGGCAGCCCCATCGCGTTGATGCCCGTACATATCTTATTTCTGGAGCTGGTTATTGATCCGGCCTGTTCTGTGGTGTTTGAAGCAGAGCCTGACGATGACGACGTGATGAGCCGTCCGCCGCGAGACCCGAAGCTGCCCATGTTCGGAAATAGGCTTATTGGGCTTGGCGTCTTGCAGGGAGCGAGTTCGCTGTTGATGGTATTAGCCATTTATTTGTCTGCTATTTGGGGCTGGCTCCATGCAGACGACGCAATCGCTCTTAGTTTCACCACATTGGTGATTTCCAACCTGAGCCTGATATTGGTTAATCGATCTTGGACAAAATCGATCGTGAAAACGCTTCGGGTTCCGAACGCTGCCCTGTGGTGGGTTGTTGGCGGAGCGATGCTTTTTCTTGGACTGGCTCTTTACGTCCCCTTTTTACAAAAAATATTCCATTTTTCGACTCTGCATTGGAATGATTTGGGGCTGTGTTTGGTCGGAGGCTTGGTAAGTATCGTTTGGTTCGAGATGCTTAAAATCTTAGAGAAGAACTGGCTTTTTCAAACTCCGCCAAAACATGCCTCTGGAATGGTGAAGTGAAACTTCCAGAGAAATTCAGAAGCGTAGATGCATCAAGCCGTGGGCTTCCATGGTTGTTTTGCGAATCGCCAATTGTTGCCGAAGGGATGCCCCCGTAACTTTCTGGCCCCGCACCATGGCTCTGGCTGTACCTTTTCACATGCAAAATCGATTTGTTTTAGGGGGAAGTCATGAACAGATATGCAGAATCTATGGCTGCCGGTGGTTGTTGGAACTTGTAGGCAGTTGCCAAACGTTACGTTTTATTAGCGGAACAGCGCGATTTATTAGCGGAACATCGCGATGGGGCAGGCGACAACGTCTCGGCGAAGGTGTTTTCGCGTTCGTGTTTTCGACAAGCGAAACGGACTTCGGGGTTTTGGCCCTAGCCAAAATGCGTGAAGTTGCTGACAATTCGTGACTTATTGAGACCCCGAACCCCTCTGCCGATCAACCGACCACTTGTCGACCATCGGCTCTTTGGCGAGTGAAAGACTAGTGGACAGAAAACTTATTGCCTGGTTGCTGATATGCGTCTCCCTTTTCTTGCTTTTCAACAGCATGCAGAGGAATCGCGAAATTGCCCGATTGGAGCAAGAAAAGCAGGCAAAGGTTGCAGACGAGCTAAAGCAAAAAAAAGTGCTAGAGACCAAAGCGAGAGCGGAGGAGATCGCCAAACAAGACCCCTCCTTTTCGTTACCTGTGGAGCCTGAAAGAGTTCGAACGACTCTTGGGAGCATGGACCCGAAGGACTCGTTCCCCTTTTTGGTGACCTTGGATAACCAAGGGGCGGCGATTGAAAGGATCGAGCTGGTCGGGCAAAAGAAAACCGGCAGTTTCGATTACAGGTCCTTGCGTTTTAAAGAACGCGAAGGATACCTGGGGTATCTGGCTCTTGATGAGCGGCCAAGTTCTTTGAACGTCAATTCGGTTCCGAAAGGTTCGGCGGCGGCCAACGCTGTATGCAAAGAAGACCCCAGCCTTGTCGGTTTGGAGCCTGGTGACCAAATCATCGGGTGGGACGAATTGAGCGGATCTCCATCGCTTTACAAGCTTGAAAAAAGATTGGGCAACCAACCCGCGGGCAACACGATTGAGCTCAAGCTTCAGCGGGCCTTACCGAAAAACGATCAAGCGCAACAGGAACCGACGGTGCCTGCAGCCGAATCGGGAACGGTCACATCGGCAAATGAAGGTTTCCGAACATTCACATTTGTTTGCACTCTGACGGAACGTCCACTGGATGTGCTTCGCGCCGTGGATGACTTTGATGCCGAGCAAGTCATTGGCAACGACCCTGTGCTATCATGCCTGACGACTCTTGCTTCGGTCGATGCAACCGCCAAAATTGAAGGTACAGATCCATCTATTCTGGGACTGGAGCGGACGCTGAAAGGACGCTGGAATGTAAAGACATTGGAAGTCGAAGGTGGCATGGGTGTCGAGTATTCCATGCCGCTGCGTTCGCTTCTGAAGGTTTCTGGGGCCGAGGCGAATCTGGAACTGGTTAAGCAGTATCGCTTGCATGCTATTACCCCTGAACAGGCCAAAGATCCCAACGCGCGAACTCACCATTTGCAACTGACAACGATCGTTCGCAATCTAGACGACAAGCCTCATTCAGTTGCGATTCGCCAGGAAGGGCTGAATGGTATCTCGCTGGAAGGTTGGTGGTACCCGACCAAGATTTCCCCGTTCTTTTTTAGCGCTGCGGGAGCTCGGGATGTGATTGTGGGAGACGGACTTCAGACCCATACTTTGCTTACCACCAGAGCCATCGTCGCCAATGCAACGAGCTTTCCTTCGGATCCGGATTTGGGGATATTTGGACCTGCAGATACGCTTCCGAAACGAACGGTAAGATATGTTGGCTTAGATACTCAGACCTTCACGGCAGCGATGCTACCGAGCACCGATTCACCCGAATCGATGTCGAACTTGCAACGCGCTAAGGCGGTTGTTCTGAATTCAGCCTACACCGATCCCAATCGTCACCCTTCATCCAAACAGCAGGCTACCAATGTTGGATTTTGGTTTGAAACCGATACCAAAATCATCCAACCCGGTTCCGAGTGGAAGTTGGACTATGAAGTTTTTGCGGCCCCCAAAGATCCTATTATCCTGGGTGCTTACAAGCTGGATGATGCCATCGAATACGGCTGGTGGATTTTTGGATTTTTTGCAAAGCGTCTCGGTTGGGTTTTGCATTTCTTTTTCTACCTGACCAGCAACTTTGGTGTTGCGATCATGCTGTTGACCGTCTTGGTCCGTTCTTGCATGTTCCCTGTTAGTCGCAAAATGGCGCTGAATGCGCAAAAAATGCAATCCGTTCAGCCTCATACGGCCAAGCTCAAGGAAATGTTGAAGGACGATCCGAGAAAAATGATGGCCGCCCAACAGATGCTTATGAAAAAAGCGGGCATCAATCAGTTTGCGGGATGCTTGCCCGCTTTGATTCAGCTACCCATCGTGATTGGACTTTACCGTTGCGTTTCGGTGGACGTGGGATTAAGGCAACAAAGTTTGGTTCCAGGCTGGGATTGGTGTTCCAATCTGGCGGGCCCCGATATGTTTATGGATTGGCATTCTTGGATGCCAGATTTCATCGCAGGCCGTGGTTCGGGGTGGTTCGGACCCTATTTGAACATTCTTCCGATCATCACCATCGCTTTGTTCATTGTGCAGCAGAGGGTGTTGATGCCCAAGGCAACGGACGAACAATCGAGAATCGCTCAGCAAATGATGATGGTAATGACCATTATGATGGGTGTTCTTTTCTTCAAAGTTCCGGCGGGGCTTTGCATCTATTTCATCACCTCTTCCACATGGTCCTTAGTGGAGCGATTCTTAATCAAGCGATTTACGCCTCAGTCCGCAAAAATCGAACTGCCAGACAACGCAGCAGCGGAAATCGTTGCGGCTCTGAACAAAGGAACCAGCGTAGTAGCTCGTCCTTCATCATCCGCTCCCAAAGACGACAAACCAAAGCCAAAAGCAACCAAACCGCCCGAGACGTTAACTGAACTTTGGGAAAACGTCTTCGGAAAGAAGCCTCAAGCGGTCACGGAGCCAAGCGCCGAGAGCAAAAAGTCGCAGGCCAAGGCCCAACAAGGCAGAGCGAAACGCAACCGGAACAAATAGCTAGGGTTGCTTCGAAAAGGCAGTGTGCAGTCACAAAAAAGTCATTAGTAATTAGTTAATGATCTTAAATTCAAGAGGTTAAGGTCCTATTCGCCGTTCGTGTTTGCTGGTTTTGGGAGAGACTTTTGGAAGCTTCAGGCGGGATCGCAGTAGATAAAAAGAAACCGGGGCGAGCGATTGCCTTGCCTCAAGATGCCCGTGCCATGCAGGGCGTGTGGTTGTTTTTGATTTCGCTGACCATCTTTTTCGTTTCCAGCATCCTGCTTTATGTCGTTTATATTGCGATGCGGATTGCTCCGGAAGCTGGCATGAAGCCTCAGTCGTTTGTTTTACCAACGAGCTTTGTACCCTCCACTCTTTTGCTGGTCGGAATATCCGCTTCCCTAGAATGGGCTTTGCGAGCGGCCAAGCGAGAGCGGAACGCAGAGGTCAAACAAGCGACCTTAGCCGCGTTCGTGATGGGTATGTTGTTTATGGCTATCCAGTCGGAGGGAATGTACCGACTGATCTATGCTGCATCCATCGCTTCCTCTTCGAAGAACAGTGCCTACGCATTGGCGTTCGTGTTGGCTTTGCTGCATGCATTGCATGTGGTGGGAGGGGTGTTTGGCTTAGTGCAAGTTGTTTTCCAAGCTCGCAGAGACAAGTACGATCATGAGCGGTGTTTTGGGCTCCAGTTTTGTACTCTTTATTGGCACTTCCTTGACTTGGTATGGGTATTTTTGATCGCTAGCTTTTTGATCACTGGGTACTTAGTGAACAAAGGCTAGGCGACCCTGGCCTGGTCGGCTTCGGATGGTGATTGCATATCTGAATCCCATTCTATTAGCTCTGGAAAGGCTGTGACCCCCATTCTTTTTGCTAGCCCCATGACGAGATGAGCAGTGAAGTTGCTGGCTTCATGGAATTGCACAAATTTTTTTGCTTGGTTTGTCATGGTGTATTCGTGGCTGCTTACTAAGGATTGAGCAAGGCAGTTGGCAAAACAATCTAGGCTGTTGGTGTCGCAAGTGGTGCCGAGCGAGAAGCGGTGAATCACATCGTGCATCCAGCCGATTGAATTTGCGAGCACTGGCACTCCGGACGCGGCCGCTCGAATGACAATGCTGGCGGAATAACGATGCGTTGGATAAGGGGTCGCGATAAGATTGGCCGCTTTGCAACTGGCCCACAGTTCTTCGGTAGTCAAATGCCGGTCGATTGAAATCACTCGCCCGTTTTGAATCAAGGAGGCATACTCGCCATGAAGCGACTGCCGAACTTCCTCCGATGCCTTTCCAGCCAGAAGCAACCGATCGTCGACGTTTAGTCTGGGCAATGCTTTCGAGAAAGCCTTAAGCAATTCGATCGCTCCTTTTCGGCGGTCGACCAAACCAACCAAGGCAATGTATCGGCCGGCTTTAGGGACGTTCAGAATTTGCCTGGACGCTTCCCGCGACATGATGGGTGCGAGTTCGACTGGATCGGGAAGCAAGCAGGCTTTTGCAGCAAGGCCGTTTCCGAACGATTTCATCGTCGCTACCGCATGGGGAACGATATGATGAATTCGCTTCCAGGGGCCTCTCGCAAGAACAGCTAACGCAAGTTGCTGTTTCAATTGATTGCGAAGCCCACGATGTCGATAGGCATATTTCCCGAACAGCAAAACGATTTCGGATTCGACCCCAGGCCGTCTCAGTTGATAGGTCAGTGGGCTTGGGATGCCAGTCAAATGCGAAAGCGGATTCCCAAAAGTGATGAACGTATGATCCGGCTGGACTTTTTGAAGCCCGTTGAAAAGTCCACGAGCGATAGCGAAGTTGGCATAGGGCCCATTGACACAAAGACCGCCGCCCCCTGGACGATGCATAAAGCCAGACAGTGCATGGCACTGAAAGATCCCCTCCAGAGGCCCGAGATGGTCGGCGTATTCTGTGGATTCCGTGGCTTCCTTGGAAGTCACTAGATGAATCTCGCATGGAAGCTCCGCCAACCGCGTCATCAATAGCTTGACGTAGTTTAGGTTGTGGCCGACGTGCTGGGGTTCAAAGACAAGGACTCGCATATTCCCGCACTGTCCCAGAATCCGCGACAGAGGCCAATATCAAAAACCTCCAATTCCCAAAACGCAAGATGCCGTCGACACTTGCTATTGAAATTGCTAGCTGCATTTGCTATTCGTTTTAGGAGTTTTTTTAATGAACCAAAAAGAATAGGCAATTGTTTTGCCTACGAACCACACACCTTAACGTTTTTTAACGCAACCTCTCTATGCCCAAGCGAATCATCTCGTTCTCCGTTTTTGGTGACTCACCAGTCTACTTGGAGGGTGCTTTGCGAAACGTCCGTCTTGCTTCCACGGTGTATCCTGGCTGGACGGCACGCGTTTATTGCTCGCACGAGATTCCGAATGCATTAATTTCTCGGATGCAGCAGGAAGGGGCAGAGATTGTCCACAAGCGTCGGTTGAGCGCGGTCGACGGAACTTTTTGGCGATTTCTACCATTGGCAGATCCAAAGCTTGACGCCGTCATTATCCGCGATGTCGATTCGCGGATCAGTGAACGCGAGAAAGCAGCAGTGGAGGAATGGCTAGCAAGTGGTCGTTCGTTACATATCATGCGCGACCACCCGCTCCACAAGGTTCCGATCATGGCAGGCATGTGGGGAGGCCGTGGAGGGTGTATTCCCGATATGGAGCAATTGATCCAGCGCTGGAATTTATGGCAAAGCAAAGGCCAAGACCAAGACTTTTTGAGGGATGTCATCTACCCCAGATTTGAAGACGACTGCGTCGTCCATAGCAACTTGTTCGAATATGACGGCGAAACAGCAGTGCCATTTCCAACCGAACGTAACTTGGGTGAGTTTGTAGGTAGCGTGGTAGAAGCGGATCGCGACTGGATGTCGCCGGAGGAGATGATGAAGCACTTGCTTCTCTTTCAACAATCGTCCCTGCGAAGGCTGCCTCGTGTTCGTTCTCGCCCTAAAGTGTGGTTGCTCGCAGAGCAATGGTTTCGAAGTATTCGCAAAAAAGCTTCTTAGAATCAAGAAATCAAAGCGAAGCCGACACCGGGATGGACGCCAGCTGGTGCACAACCAGCTTATCGACAGCAAGGTGATGCTTGGCCAGATCGACGAGATGGTGATGATGGGTGAAAAAAATAACTTGCGTTTTCATCGAAAGTTTCACCAATCGCTCCAGCGTTGCCAACGCGCGTGCGTTATCGAAATTCAGCAAAATGTCGTCTACGATGAAGGGAATCGGTTCGTGCCGTTCCAGCCAAGATTCTAAGCTGGCCAATCGTAAAGCTAGGTAAAGCTGGTCACAAGTTCCGTCACTCATTTGAGAGACATGCACCGATTCGCCGGTCTGAGTACGAATGCCTACCAAAATTGCGGAGCCTTGTTCGTCCAAATCAACTCGAAGTCCGGAGAAAGCGCCGCAAGTCATCGCTTGAAAATGGGAAGCTGCGGCCAATAGCACTGGGTCCTGATTCTTTTCACGAAAGCGTTCTACCCCGGCAGCCAATACAACAGCGCAGGTCCTCAGGACGGCCAATTCGCGAAATTGGTCTTCGATCGTTGCTGCGATGCTCTCGCACTCCGTTGCCAAGTTGTTGGCCTGATCGTTCTTGTTGAAAGCGTCCAGTGCATTGGCTTCGCGTTCGATGGCCTTCACCGCTTCATCGCGAGCGTCTCGCAATTGATGGATTTCGCGTTCCAATTGCTCGATGCGAGGCGCGAGGGAATCGAGATTTGCTGCTTCGATGTCCACTTCCTCGAGAAATTCCTCCATATTTTTGTTGCCGGCATTCTTAAGGATCTGGGCTTCGAGCAACTCAATCCTACCCGCAGCGTCGCGGCGTTGACGTGACAATTCTGCTGCCTGTTGCAATTCTTCGTGTTTGCTACAGCCAGCAAGCAGACATAGCTGGCCAACTTGATCGGAAATCTCCAGAAACGATTGCTCAGCGGCTTGAAGGCTGGCGATTGCGGCCTTGCGTTGTTGTTCCAATTGATTTCGAACGGAGACTTGGGTTCGAGATTGTTCGAGTTCGGTCGTTAAGTTTGCGATGAGGTCCTCTATAGGGAGCGTGCTCAAGTTTTGCGAGACGAGGGAGGCGATCTGTTGAGCGTCCGCAACAAACTGTTTGGCGTCTCGTTCGATGCCTTCATTGCGCTTTTGAAACTGGCGTACTTCCTTTACTTTCTGGAAAAGATCTTGGTTTGAACTGAGAACCTCGTTCACTTGATTGGGTAAAGCGTTGGGCTCAAGTTGAAGTCGTTGCATTTCCGTCGCCCATTCCAACTTCCATGCATCCATAGCCAATTTCGCTTTTCCGAGTGCGACTTCGGCATCGTCTGCATCCGCCTTCGCTTTTGCGATAGTGTCTGTGTAGAGAGTTTGCTTCTTCTCGATCGCTTGAAGGTCTTTTTCCGTTTGCAGAGCGATCTCGAGCATTTCCTGTAGTGTTAATGGCGTTGACGGCAAGGGAACACCTATTCCGCTCAGTTCTTGTCGCAAATCCTTTTGGCACGAATCGATCTTCTGTTGTAAAGCATCTAATTCCTTTCGCTTGGCCTTGAGATTGACGACTCGTTCTGCAATTCCGTTGACGTTGAGGATCCAAGATCGCATTTCACGCGGTGGCAAAGGTGTTAATTGGAGCGTTTGCCAAAGCAGATTCCAACTTACTTGCAGTTGTTGTTGCCTTTCCAAGGCGCAGACCAGTTCCCGTTCGACTTCTTCTATTTGGTCGTTTTGTTGGTTCAAGTCGAGAAGAATTCGCGACTTGTTTGCAACACGTTCAGCGTCGGTACGCAATTGGTCTGCGATGCTGTCCGCGTCCACAATGCTTTGTTCAAAAGCGTCTGCCAGAAGATTCGTGCTGGAGAACTGTTCCAAAAAATTGGCAAGTGCCAGTTCGTCGGTTTTACCTTCCAGCCACTCGCTGCGAATCAGCTTCCATCCGCCATCCCTAATCACTCGTTTTTCTTCGAGCTGCATCGGTGAGGGGATTGATTGGTTGGACTCCAGGTTAGCAAGCTCGCGGGTGAAGGCGCTATGTTGCTTGCTCGCATCCGATTTCCGTTTGCGAATTGCTTTGATTTCGGACTCCAGCTCCATCCATTCCTTTTCAAATCGCTCGACCGTGGTCATCGTTGGAATTGCCAAAGCTGCGAGCGAATCGGCGGTTCCGTTCCAAAGCGGTAATCGTTGTATCTCGCTTTCAAGCTCTGTCGTCCAACGATCGCATTCCGCTTGGAGATTGGCTGATTGCGTTTCCGAGTCGCCTTGACGCTGGATTTGTTGGAGCTTGGCTCGAAAAGTTACCGAGTTCTGGATTGCGGGAATTTCTCTTTTTTTCAATTCCGTTTTGACGATATCCCGCCGTAGTTTTTCTAGTTCATCGGCTTTCGATTCAACACGGGCTTCCAGTCCTTCGTACTTATTTCCAAGAGATTGAATGCGAACAATCTTATCCGCTGGAATACGCATCTGCTCGATCGCATTCCAATCGTCGCTGCGCCCCATGCTCTTTAGTAGACTACGAACCTCGCGTTCGGTCTGTTGCCGATGGCTTTCGTTCCGACCGAAATCTAGATTTGCTTTTCGATACTCGCCAAGCCGAACCTTGATCGCATCGATCCGATCATCCAGCAGCAAAATATGGTCCATATTCGGAATATCTTGAAGCTGGAGATCGAAGGCTTCGATATCTGCTTTTTTGCTTTTCTTTTGATGTTCTAGATTCTGAAGTTCAGCGACAAGCTTGCTGCAAGTAGCCAAAAAGTCTTCCGGCAGCAGTGTTGCGTCCGCGACGGCGTCGAACTGCATTTTTGCTACACGCCAGTTCGCAATCGCTTGAACCGAATTAGCGATACGTTCTAATCGGCTTTTTTCAATTTGCTTGGTGTAGATCTCTTGATCCAAATGGTTCCGACTTTCTACTGCATTGTTCTTATTCTCGACGTGCTTGTTGTAGGCATCCGCCGACACTTGGGATTCTTTTTGGAGGTCCCTTTTGCTTTTGTACTCATTGATGCCATCGACAAGAGAGCCGCTGCGTCCGCTGGGCTTAAAAACGCGGTCGATGCTGTCGGTAAAACGAGATTGCACTTCCCGTAATCCTGCGAGCCCTGATGCACTTGAGAAGAGAGTTGTCCCTACTTGACCGCCTCCTTGTGCAATTTCCTGGCCGCCTTGCCTCAAAGCAGCGTGATCGATACCAAACATGGAGCAAAACAAATCACGATCAACGTTGCCGATATAGGACTGCAATTCGGAGTCTGCGATGGTTGCTGCATCAGCTTGGTCGCGAAGCGTTCCGAGATTTCCTTTGCGGCGAATACACTGCAGCGACTGGCCATCGCTTCGCTCCAAAGTCCCACCGATCCTCATTTTCGCATAAGGATGAAGAAAGGAGTCCTTCGTCCGGTTGGGAATGCCGTACAAGAAGTCCGTTAAGGCGCGAAGCGAGGAGCTTTTACCTGCTTCGTTCGGTCCAAAGATCATATGCAATCCAAATTGCCCTGCCGACAGATCAATCGATACGTTGGTAAAGTGACCAAAGGCCAGCAAATCGAGTTTTCGAAATCTCATTGGCTTGCCTCAGTTCCGTGTAGTTCGCCAAGCAACCTAGACTGAGCTTCTTCTAGAACGGATCGATGCCAGGCATCGCTCTCGATTGCGATCGCATCCTTCAACTCCGCTGGCAATTTCTTGAAGGCATCGGCCAGATCCAGCCCCAGATCCGCCAGCAGGGAAGGGGTATTGATGGCTTGCTGAAAAAGCAAAACGATCTCGCTCATGGCGTCATCCGATACTAGTGGATCTAAGCCAGAGACAGGATTGGAGGCTGTCTCGATCTTGATCTTTTCCAGCCATACATCTCCGGACCCAACATCGGTAGCAATCGCCCGAATTTCATTGGCAACAGAGTGACGTTGAGCGAGAAGAGTATCGTGCAATACGGTTCGTCCAGAAATCACGAGTCGCATTGCAAGCACGCGCCCTTCGGCGGCACGATAAGTATGTTCGATGGCGGCCGAGCAGAAGGCCAAAATATCATCCAGCGAGACGGCTTCGGAGACATCGACTTTTGTGACCTCCCATCGGACTACATCCAAGGGCTGAAACTGGACATGGCAAGCATGGTTGGCATCCACGGCGACCAGTAAGCAGCCCTTCGGGCCCGTTTCTCTGGCATGACGACCTTGAATGTTTCCTGGGAATGCGATGTAGGGTTTTTCGCTAAGAGTTTCTCGTGTATGAACGTGCCCGAGTGCCCAGTAGTCATATCCTTTCAGCTTGAGCCCTTCGATGGAGCATGGTGCGTAGCGTTCGTGCCCTTCGCGACCGTTTCCACACGTGTGCAGCAATCCAATGTTGAACGAACCAGGGATGGCCATGGGGTAGGCCAATGATAAATCCTCCGTCACTGCCACGGTTTCAAAGCTTTGTCCATGAATCGCGACGTTGACTGATTCCAGAGTGACACTGTGAGCTGCTTTACTATCGAAAAAAGTGACATTCTCTGGCAGCGTCAATGACTTCGTCATTCGATTGGCTGCGTCATGGTTGCCGGCAATCATGTAGAGAGGGATCTGTGCATCGCGAAGTTTATTCGCTTGTTGCACGAAATGAAGTCCTGTTCGGTATTCGCGCCAATCCCCGTCGTACAAATCACCGGCAATCAGGACAAACGCGACTTTTTCTTGAATCGCCAGAGAGACTAGATTCTCGAGAGCCGCTCTTGACGCATCGCGAATTCGCTGGATAGGCGCGCCTTCATAGCGTTCTAAGCCTCGTAGCGGACTATCCAAATGAATGTCTGCAGCATGAATAAATTTGAACATGTGCTTTTCAGTTTGAGCATAACAGGGGGCGTTGCAAGATATGGTACTTGAATGCACTTGCAACAGGTTACCCGCACGGAAAAAAATCTCGTTCTATCCACCGCTTACTATTTTCGGCGATTGCGGTTCGGGTTAGTTTGAAGAGGATTATAATCCCGAGGAGAAGGGATTGAGCCTGAGTTCGAACCGTCGGAAGAGCGAGGTGGTTGAACCGTCATGGGTCCCGGTGACGAAGTGCCGCCAGGCGTTGGTCCTGCGGATTGGAAGTTGGTTGGCAAACCACCTTCGAACTTCGTCACTTGCATGTCGATTTCGTTCGTTTTCAGCTTGAGCGAAGCGGTGCTAACATGCAGTTCCAATGGTGCACTGCCATCGGTCATGACCTGGCGGATCACGGCAGCTTGGCGAGGGGATCGATCGATTCGAACCATGTCTTTGGCTGCCGAGTAGCCGAGCCTGTCTGCTTCGATGTTCAAGTCCCCTCGATCGGTTCTCGAGGACATGGAAACGCGGCTTTGGGCTACGACTTCCCATGCAGAAGCGTTCGCTCCGGCCGAACCATGCTGCGAGCTTTGATTCCAGCTTAAACTCGACGCGTCGAACAAGGATAACTGGTCGGAAATTAACCGGCTTTGGTTAGGCCCCAAAGTCTCGCCGCTGCGATGCACATTAACTTCATCGTCCCAATCGCGAATGGGCCCAATCAACGAGTCAATTCGATCGTAGAATGTGGCCATACGCGTTTGAAGAGCGCCTTCCATTCGTCCCATAAAAGTCAAATGGATACACTGAAGTCGTTCTTCTTCTCGGACGTCCCGAGGTAGGCTGCGTGGATCGTTGGAGCCTGGAAGGCTGGTTTGCATGGGGTTGGCACCGATTCGTCGGCTCCAAAGTTCACCTGGACCATAGCCAATCCAAGTTTGACTTGGCACCATAAAATCTAATTGCGGTAATTTCAATTGTTCCAACGATCGTCGATTCAATTTGTGATCGGTTTGGACAGTGCGAAGATCTACATTGCCTTCCAATCGAATGGTTGAAACCTGAGGTTTGGTATTCGAAGTCTCGATCGCTTCACTGCGTAGCGAGACGGGTTGATCCATGTCGATTACCATCGTGTCGGAGCGAGCGGAGATATGCCACAGTGTTGAAGGGTCCGTTTCCAATCGACTGTCAATGGTCACTCCACCACCAAATCTAGCGGTTCGCCCATCGAAGGTCATGCGCTGTCCCCAACGAATGCGAGGTGGTTCTTTCCATTTCATTTTGTCGTCTTGATTCTTATTCGACATTGCTAGGCTAGGCACAGATCCTGGGGTGTAGATGCCCAGGTTCCCGGGCGGCCGCTGGATCGTAGGATTGCTAATCAGGGAGGTGCCCGTGGCTACAGAGAGGTCAGTAGAATGAGGACGCTCCATCACTTCGACGGGAATAACTAGTTCGCCAGGATGGTCGATCCAAAAGTGATTTTCGCTTTGAAGTAACTTTAATTCGGGAGCGACGATCCACCCCGTACCGATTGCAATCTTGGCATCTTTGCCTGGTTGGCCAACAACGGTAATGTCGGTTGTTTCTTTTTGGTTTTGTTTTAATTGCAAGCGGTCCCCGGTAGCGGTAAATGGCCAGGGCGAATCGACGGAAACTTGATCTTTGGTAAGGGTGAAATTCCCTTCCAGGTTTAAGTCATCGATCCATGTTCCACTAGCCGTGGTAATCACGCGAGCTCGAAGAAAGTTGGCGGTAACATTCATGGGTGACTGAGGTCGTTTGGCGGAAGTGTTCGCGTTCGCGTTTGTGTTCAAAGGGTTTGAGGTTTGGGCGGGTTGCAGGAGCGGGCTTGACGAAGGCCCAATGGGAGATGGCCCAGCTGGAGAACCCAAAGCAAGCGAGGCCGTTTGTTCCCTTGGAACACCCACGAACGGGGTTGCCCCCAACGACGTAGGTCCGCCCAGCAACGGCGAGACTGCGCTGGGGGTTGCTGGCGGGGGATACGAGAACCAAACTTGCAGGGTTTGAACTTGAGCGCGCAGTTGCGGAGAATTGACCACCACATCCCCTTCGGCGCTCATCCGGTCAGGCAATAACTGAGGCACATTTCCTGACGGATACTGCGATGCAAGTTCGGCCGCTCGTTGGGGGGAGGTAGGGGTCATCCAAAGATAGAGCTGTTCTGCGATGAACCGACCTTGAGCTGGATTGCTGACGTTAGCGCTTCCCTCGATAATCAGGAGATCTTTGTCTGCATCCGGTCGCACAAGCAGGCGTTTCCCCCAAGACAACTTCCATGATTCTCCTTGGCTTTCCATTTGCGCGACTCCGGCACCTGACGCTTGAATCGCACCCAACCGAGGTGTCTTAGCAATACTAGGCAATGTAGCAGCCGAACCGTTCGAAGCGGGTGATATAGCGTTTGCGATTGCGTCCGGGTTGAGATACTGGACTTCGGGCGACCAAACTTGAATGGATTCGCGACGCAGATAAACGGGGGCAGGTTCACGTGCCATCACGCCCGGTAGTTTGTTGCTGAGCGTGATCATGCCATTGATCATATCCATCACGAGATGTTGACCGAAGGCTTCGGCTTGCATTCCGGGTGCAATCAGTTTTAGCCAACCCGAATTATCTTTGGAGTCGGCGCGCGAAGCGCCAAAAGCCTCTAGTCGTTCGACCTTCCAATTGGAGGTACTTGATTGCAATGAGCTTGCTTGAGGCTTGGTGTTCGGGGAGCCGTCCCAACCTACGTTCAGACGCAGTTCGTGACAATCAAATGTATCCGGTGGGAGTCCTTGAACAAGGTGCTCCATGTGCACTCCGTTTTGCAGGATTGCTTGGGATTGATGAAATTCGAACTTGAATGATCCCTTGCATTTGAGAGTTGCATAAGCGGGTCGCGACCGAATGTCTGGGATCTTATCACTTGGCCAAAGCCCCCCTGGATCCAATTCCACCTTAACGCGATCCACGTAGAATAGGTCCAAGTAATCGAGGCCATTGAATGGCGTATGTCGTTCCTTATTGGGTTCGTCGGAGGTTAGCAGATCCTTGTCCAGATAAATGGCAAGCATCCGCCCTTCGATGCGAGAATTACCCAGTTTCATATCGATGGCTTGGTCCGTCCAAATTTGCCGTTTGTTGATACGAACGTCTTTGGTTTCAATCGACATTCCATCGTTCTTGCCCGGTTCGCTGGGTGGCGAGTGGATGGTGATGGCGCCCATCAATTGTCCATTCTCGACCGGGGGAAGGTCTTTGCTCCATTCAACTTCCGACTTGAATTCGATTTCGGCACCGTTCGAATTCTTGATCACGATCGCTCGCTTGGTTGACTCGGCGTCCCCTTGGGGGATGATGATCGTCAACGGTTTGAAATGCCAACGGGTCTTCGTCTTTTGTTCGCGTGATTGAAACAAAAGAATAGCGTTTTCCGTCTTAACAACACGGGGCGAGGAGCGTTGCCAATCCCCTTCCGCGAAGAGAGCTTCCCACCATTCCGTGCGATGGATCGTAGCGGGAGCGTTTGCGACCGCTCTTTTTTGTTCGGATGCTGCGGGTTCAAGAAATGGGACAGCGAGGCCCAGGTACGCACCGAACAGAACAAGCAAGGGAACAAGTATGCGAAGATAATCACGAAGAAACATTATGAGAATCGATTGGGTACGAAGTCCTCCCATCGACCTTTGGCTTTGAGCAATCGTTCAATCAGTTCACGCACTGCGCCGCGCCCACCGTTGGCGTTCATGGTCCATTTGGCAGCATGTTTCACTTCAGGTGCACCGTCTGCGACGGTTGCACTCAAGCCCACTTCGTGCATGACTGACATGTCCGGAAGATCATCACCAATGTAGCACACCTCGTGCATTTCGACCCCGGCTTGCTGAATCATCTCGCGAGCTGCTGGTAGTTTTTCTTGAAAGCCTTGGCGGACCAAAGTGATTCCTAGCTCGGCAGCCCTCAGTTTCACGATTTGTGAATTGCGGGCAGTCAAAAGTCCGAATTGGAAACCGGCTTTGCACCACAATTTGATCGCATGCCCGTCACGGACGTAAAATGACTTGCTTTCGATCCCCGCGTTATCGATGGTGATGGTCCCGTCCGTCAGAACCCCGTCCACATCCGACAAGATCAATCGAATCGGTTTTGCAATCTCGGTATCGCGCGGAGCCATTACGATTCCTCTCGAAAGGCATCAGAACCAAAAAGCCTCAGCGACGAAGGGCTGTTAGGCCAGTCGTTCTTGGCGGACGGACTGAGATCAACTGCACGACGACCGTAAGCTTCGCTTGTTAGTTCATGGTCCAATCCTAAAACGTCCGTGATATCAATGAGCCCGACCGGGCGGTCCGCGGTGTCTACCACGGGTAGTTCGCTGATTTTGCGTTGCACCATGATATCGATGGCATCCGTGAGTCTGGCTCCGGACTGAATCGCCGAAAAGCTTTTTGTCATCAAGTCGGCGATGCAAGTGTCCAAGTCACAATCTCGACGTTGTTCCAACAATCTTGCGAGATCGCTGTCGGTGAAGATGCCCTCCAGGCGTTGCTGATCGTCCACCAACATGGTAGCCCCGGATCTTCTACCAGGCTTCGCGGCGTCAACCAACATCTCTCGAATGGATACCTTGCAGGAAGCGATTCGACACTCTTGAATCGATCGCATGACTTCGTCTACGGTAGCAAGTCGTTTTCCAAGAGAGCCACCTGGATGTAATTCGGCAAACTCTTCAACACCGAAGCCACGAGCCTCGCTAACGACCAAGGCGAGTGCATCGCCAATAGCCATCATGGCGGTTGTGCTGGTGCTAGGGGCGAGATTATGCAAGCAGGCTTCCCGACAGGGAGGCAAGATCAAGGCGATATCCGCGAGCCTTGCCAACGGGCTATTGGCGCCGCTGGTGATCGCAATCACACCCGCAGATTTTCGAATCATGAAGGGCAGAATTCGAACAATTTCTTCGGTCGATCCACTGTTGGACAACATCAAAACCACGTCCAAGGGGCCGACGCATCCTAGGTCGCCATGAACCGCTTCCGAGGGATGGAGAAAATGAGCTCGAGTGCCAGTCGAGGCAAAGGTTGCTGCCAGTTTTTTCCCGATGAGACCTGCTTTGCCGATGCCGCACACGATCAAGCAGCCCTGCATCGCAAGGAGCTTGTCGACAGCAACTAAGAAATCTTCGTCGATCGATTCCGCGAGCGATTGAATCGAATTCGCAGCTTGAGTCAGAATGTCCGCCCCACGCGCCAAACGCCGCCGCTTGGCTGTTGCGCTTGCTCCATTCCGCCGTGATGGAAGTCGCATATTCATGTAAAAGCCGTCCTTGGCTAGTCGAGTTTCATTGGGTTGCCGAGTTTCAGTCTATTTGTTTTCCATCGAAGGCTGGCTGTCTTCGGAGAGATGCCGCCTGCAATTTGGACAACTTCTCAGGGTAACAGACTGGAGGCTTTGGCGGCAACCCCGACATGAATGCTGGCAAAAGCTGTGTTTTCCTGGATTTGCTGGGGCTTCAAAGATTTTCTGAGGGGAGTGACCAAACGTGTCCTGGCGGTGTCGAAAACTTGGGTAACGAATTGGCGAGCATTGTTGTAGCCGGCACCAGAATGCGTTAGCATCGTAGTTGTTGAATTCAAACTTCTGCAAGTCAACCAATACGTTTCTTTAGAACCAGCATCTTTCAGCTTTATTCAGCAAAAGGGAATTTTCGGAATGGCAGCATCATCCAGCAAGTCAACAGGCAAAAAAAAGGTAGACAAGAACGCCCCGCCAGCCGAGCGGATTACCGGTCTCGAGAATATTTTGAAACGGGAACCTGGGCTGAAAACAACGCTTCAGCAGATTGAAAAGCAGTTTGGCGAAGGTTCGATCATGCCGCTTGGCGGCGAAGCCCAGTTGAAAATCGAAGGTATCAGCACTGGATCGCTTTCGCTGGATATGGCATTAGGTGGCATGGGGGTTCCGCGTGGGCGAATCATTGAGATCTTTGGCCCGGAATCCAGTGGTAAAACCACCATTGCGTTGCACATTTGTGCACAAGCTCAAAAAGCTGGCGGGATTGCAGCGATCATCGATGCGGAACATGCTTTTGATCCAAGCTGGGGTAAAAAGCTGGGGGTGGAATTGCATTCGCTTTTGGTCAGTCAGCCCAGTAGCGGCGAAGAAGCGATGCAAATTACCGAGATGCTCGTGAAGAGCAATGCAGTGGATGTGATCGTGATTGACTCGGTGGCCGCACTTGTTCCCAAGCAGGAACTGGAAGGGGAGATTGGCGATACCCATATTGGTCTTCAAGCGCGATTGATGAGTCAATCGATGCGAAAGTTGACTGGGGCGATTGCCAAAAGCAAGACATCCGTCATCTTCATCAACCAGATTCGGGACAAGATTGGAGGCATGTCATACGGGTCACCAGAAACAACCCCCGGTGGGCGAGCATTGAAATTCTATGCCTCTTGCCGAATCGATGTTCGAAGGATCGGGCAATTGAAAGACGGCGAAGACATTGTTGGGCAACGCGTCAAGACAAAGATCGTCAAGAACAAAGTAGCACCTCCGTTTCGAGTGGCCGAGTTCGATATGATGCACACCTGTGGCATTAGCTTCGAAGGCGATTTGTTGGACTTGGGCACGGCTCATAAGATCATCAATCGAAGTGGCGCCTGGTTTAAATACGGTGAAACCTACATTGGCCAAGGCAAAGAAAAGGCTCGGAACTATTTGGTTGAAAACAAGCAGGTGGCGACTGAAATTCGCGAAGCGATTATCGCAGCAGGCGGATATTCTGGGCCAGAAGGAAAGCCAGAAGAAGGGGAAGCCGAAGAAGAGGAAGTCGAAGCAGATTCCTAAGCCAAGTTCATGGATGCGTCGCCCCCTGGGCTCAGGTGATTCCTGTCGGGCCCCGGGCGATGATCCGATAGCGCTTGGAGTGGACAATCTTTGTTCTTGGCCGTTGATTCCCCTTCTCGACGTTCCTGCTCTGCACCCATAATGGCATGCGAGTCGATTTTGTCGATGTGATCGTTTTGGGATTGGGGTTCAAGGGTATGGTCCGAATCAAGTTGCACCAACGTAAGGTTGGTTCCAGGGCAGGATTCACGCTGGTCGAATTGTTGGTTGTGATCGCGATCATCGGAGTTCTCGTGGGCTTGCTGCTTCCGGCCGTTCAGGCAGCCCGCGAGGCGGCCAGGCGAATGTCGTGCGGCAACAATCTGAAGCAAATCGGTTTGGCGATGCTCAACTATGAATCGGCGACCCGTCGCGTCCCTCCCAGCGCCTGCATCGATCCGACTCGGACCAACAACAACTCATGGAGCATTCATGGCCGGCTGTTCCCTTACTTGGAACAGAACACGTTGGCCAATCAAGTGGACATGTCCGTGTCCTGGACTCTGCAGCCCGTTGTGAGTGGACTGACCATCCCAACCTACCGTTGCCCTTCGGATCCCAAAGCAGGGATTCAGCGGATGCATACCTCGAACGTGAATCTGTTTCCAACCACCTATGCTTTCAACTTGGGTACATGGTTTGTTTACGATCCCGTGACCCGGCAAGGTGGCGATGGCGCAACGCATCCAAATTCGATGCTTGGAATCCAGGCCTTTACGGACGGAACAAGCAATACACTTTGGTCGGCAGAGGTGCATGCCTGGCAAGCGTACACTCGAAATGCCGGCCCATCTTCAACCGCCATTCCCGAGACGATCCAAGACGTTGCGACGGTAGCCGATTCTGGTCTGAAGGACCGAATTTTGGCGGACGGAACTGGAACGGGCCGTACGGAATGGACCAATGGGCACAACTTTCATTCGGGGTTCACGACGACGCTTCCTCCCAACACGCGAGTTCCCTATACCTTTGGAGGCGTTCTGTACAACATTGACTACAGTTCTCAGGCCGAGGGATCCAGCACAACTCGGACAAGTTATGCATCGTTAACCTCGAGAAGTTGGCATACAGGGCTGGTCAATGTTTGCAGGATGGATGGATCGGTTCAGGGCTTTAGCAATACCACGACGAAACAAGTTTGGCGAGCCTTGGGAACACGAAGCGGCAGCGAAGTCGTGTCGGTCGAGTGATCAGCAGGCTTGGTGAGGGGGACGCGGGCCGGAAAAATTCCGCCCCCTTTCGAGATGTTCGTTTCTTTCGGCTGGTTGTGCGTACAATGAATCCCTCTGCAAAATTTCGGGATCGAAATCGCTCGCCGCACTTCAACGATTGCAATTCAAACCATGAGCCGACACCTGCAAGGACAATTGTTTGGACGTCAAATTCGCCTCATCCGAGGCCTTCGCACAAGAATTGACAGGCTGGTCCGATCGCGATCGGTGGATCAAAAATCTTTAGAGCTTCGACGAGAGCAGTTGTTGCAAGAATATTCGCATGCGCAAAATTACATGCAGGCCCAGCACGCAAGTGACTACCGAGCGTCGATGACCAATTGGGACGAATTGCTGGACCGGCAATTGACCATCTCGGAGCGTGAGACATTACAAAGCAGAAATCAAGAATCACAACAAACCAAGCAACTGAAGAAGAGGTTTATTCAAGAGAAAGGGCTCATGAAAAGTCGTTTTGAAACAGCAATGGAGGGGCTCAAAACGGATCTGGAGAACGCTCGCTCGACGTTACAGAAAACTAAGGAGAGCCTCAAAGGGAAGCTCGAACAGGAGCGTCTGTCGCTCGACCAAATGGTTCACGAATGCCGCGAATGGGTGGGGCTCAAAACGGGCGATTTGAAATTACAGAGCCTTGAAGGAAAGCTTTCGGACGAAGCAACGAAAGACCTAGCGACCATCCAGGATCTCAAACAAGTCTCAGCGCGATTCGAGACATCTAAGGGAAATATGCTGCGCGAGATGAATCGATTACGGGCCCACCCGATGGTTCGGTTGGTTGGTTCGGTTTGGTTCTTGTGTATCGGGTTTGTGTTAGGCGCCGTTGCTGCTGCGGTGGCTTGGTCGCTTGCGGCGGTGCCTCTCATCATTGGTTTGGTAGGCTTAGTGGCTGCGGTTGTGTGTGTAGCGTTACTGCACTTCAGCACCGCACCGTTGGTCGCTAAGACGATTCAGCGATTGTTTCCTGCGGTGGTGGAGCAAGAGCAATTGGCATTTCGAGTTCTTGCGATTGGCCATCGAATCGCAGATGCATCCTACCAGAATGAACTTGGGCGTCGCGAGCGACTGACAGCTGAGAATCAAGCTAAATTGGATTCGGACCATCGGGCCAATCGAGAACGCTTGCTGGAGGATTACAATCAAAATCTGGCATCACTTCAACGCAATAGTGCATTGCATCGAGAGAAGGTTGCTCAGACCCGAGTGACTCAGCATGGAAAAATCGACTCGGATCGCAAGCCAAAAGTAGAACTGTTATCCAAACAGCAAACCGAGGAAATGAAGTGGGCGAAGTCCAGCTTGGAATCGCGTCTTCAAGATCTGCAGAGCCGGTTTGTGGAATCGCAAGCTTTGGTCGTGAAACGTTGGCGTCTTGGTTGCGATGGTGCAGTTGGACGTATGGAGCATCTTCAAAAAGCAAGAGAACACTTGTTTCCGGCTTGGAACGCCGAAAGCTTTAGTCAGGGAACATGGGTCCGCGAAGGGAATTCTCTAGCGTGGCCGATCGGGGATATCGATCCTAATCCCAAGTTTTGCCCTCCGTTGGATGGTCTACCTGCGACGCGACTTGACGAGCAGGTGCGTTGGCCAGTCTTCTTTGATCTCTTGTCGCATGGGGCGTTGATTCTGGAAACGCATCCGGATTGCAAGCAAGCTTCGAATGATTTGCTTCGAAACACCGTTCTACGAGCGGAGACGTCATTGCCACCGGGCAGCCTCAATGTCACGATCATTGATCCCGAAGGGTTAGGAAAACAGTTTTCTTGGTTGATGTCGTTGGCTGATATCGATCCTTCACTTGTCAATCACCGCGTGTGGACTCAGCCAATTCATATTGCAGAGCAGTTGTCGGCAGCCGCTCGGCATGTCGAAGACATTATCCAACAGAGCCTTCGCGATAAGTACAAGAATTTGATCGAGTACAATCAAGTCGCGGGGCCGATGGCTGTACCTTACCGGCTGATTGTATGGGCCAATTTTCCGTTTGGGCTCGATGATCACGCATGGCAGTCGTTGTGTTCCATTCTCTCTTCGGGCGGGAAATGTGGTGTTGGAGTTATTCTTCAGATATCGGACACCCATGCTTGGCCGACATTTGCGGACCCGGCCAAAGTGCGCGAGTTTGGCTTGAAGCTCAAATTCGCTCCATCAGAACTGGACGATACGCAAACAGCCATGGTGACCATCGATCATCCTGATTTGGCAGAATTTGAATTGCAGATCGAATCTCCACCCGACGAGGAACGATTGAAAATGCTCATGGAGCATCAAGTGGAAGCGACTACCAACCTCGGGAAACGCGTCATACCCTTTGAATCGATCGAGCTTGCTGAGCAAGAACGGCAGCAGGCGAGAACCGCCGATGGGCTTGCGATTCCCATCGGAATTGCGGACTCCGGAAGAACTCATTCTTTAAAATTGGGGCAAGGGACTGCTCAACACGTTTTGATTGCGGGCAAAACTGGTTCAGGGAAGTCATCTTTGCTGCACACCTTGATCACCAGCGCTGCGATGAAATATGGTCCGGACCAGTTACGGCTTGTGCTTTTGGATTTTAAGAAGGGGGTGGAGTTTCAAGTCTATGCCGAGTCCGCGATCTCACATGCGGACGTGATTGGAATCGAAAGCAAGCGTGAGTTTGGCGTGAGTACGCTCGAATATGTCGATCGGATTTTGACCGCTCGTGGCGAAGCGTTTCGGCAATGGGGAGTTCAGGATCTGGGCAGTCTTGCCAAGAAACACCCCGAGCATGCTTTACCAAGAATCTTGATCTTGATCGATGAATTCCAGGAGCTGTTTGTAGAGGATGACAAAGTATCCCAGCAAGCTTCCTTGTTGATGGACCGAATCGTTCGGCAGGGGCGGTCATTTGGCGTGCACTTGATTCTTGCGTCGCAAACTCTGGGCGGCGCCTATTCTTTACCTAGAACGACTCTTTCGCAAATGGGAGTGCGCATTGCGTTGCAGTGCGACAGCGCCGATGCGATGCTCATCTTGAGCGAAGATAACACGGTTGCCGAACGACTCAGGCACTCCGGCCAGGCTATCTACAACGATGCTGGCGGACGCTTCGAAAGCAATCAAAACTTCCAAGTGGCTTACGTCGAAAAGACCTTGCAAGTTGCGATGTTGTCTCAACTAAAGCGGTTTCCGACACCTCAATCGCAGACGATTAATCCATTGGGGAGACAAATTGTGTTCGAAGGGCACAAGCCAGCCTTATGGGATGACGCCAGCATTGCCTTGGCAACATCGTCGCTTTCCAAGGAGCAGGGGAATTGCCCATTGATTCTTGGGGATAGCGTGTCGATTGACCCACCAGTGGTAAAGGTGCTGTCGCGCAGCGCTGGAAGAAATGTGATGGTGGTTGGACAAGACGAAGGATGTGCAGCTAATTTGTTAGCCTCCATGCTTGTGGGAGTGGTGGATGCCATGAAGCAGTCGGGAGAATCGACAGGTCTTCCGCCGATTTGGCTTTTGGATGGAGCCCGAAAGGAAGACTTGATGATGAGCCAATTGGTGACTGTCCTGCGCGAACAACCTCTTGGTACGATTCAGATTACGGACGTACGCGGGTCGGACGAAGCCATGGAATCTCTGCAAGCAGAACTAGATCGAAGATCGGCGTTGCCGGACGATTTCCATCCCAGCATGGTCATCGCGGTGGGGAATATTGCGCGTTTTCGAGAGCTTCGAAAAGGAGAGGAGTATTCGTTTGGTGACGATGCAGGAGGGCCCGCTAAGCCTGACGCGGTTCTTGCCAATCTCTTGCGCGATGGGCCCGCGCTTGGCATGCATGTTTGGATATGGGCGGATTCGGCAGGGACCTTAACACGATGGATTTCGAGGCAAGCTTTGCGAGACATCGAGCTCCGAATTCTGATGCAGATGAGTGCTTCCGATTCGAACCAGCTGATCGATTCCAATACTGCCAATCGGCTTGACAGGTACGTGGTGCTGGTCCACGACGACGTCGAAGGGAAAGCTATCAAACTTCGCCCCTATGCACTCGGTCAGACTTTAGAAAAGTTGTCGCGATAGATCTTGACTTGTAAGTTACCGATCTTCTATCTCTTACCCAGATCATGAAGACCGCAATACTACTACCAACATGGGTGGGTGATGCTTGCATGGCAACACCTACCATTCGAGCGATCCGTCAAGGACTGAGCAAGATAACTCATCTTTGCCTTGTAGGAAGGTACGCACCGATTGCGGTCCTGGAAGGAATGCCAGAGGTGGATCAATCGATTACCTTCAAGCCGAAGTCGAAGGATCCCGGAGTGTTTTCCCGTCGAGGCTTGATTCAAGAGCTGAAACGTCAGGAATTTGACTCCATTATTTTGCTCCCGAACTCACTGTCATCGGGATTGATTGGATACATGAGTGGAGCCAAGCAGCGAGTTGGATTTGCCAAAGATGGCCGATCGTGGTTGCTTACCGATCGGATCCCTATCCTGCAAAATGGGGTGGACAACCGAGAGCTGTCAACCATCGACTATTACTTAAAGATTGCTGAGTACCTTGGGTGCGAGGCCAATGACCAATCCATGAAGATTTGGGTTACGGAATCCGACCGGTCCGCAGCGAGGGCCATGTTTGAATCCTTTGGTTTTGATTGGAATCATCCTACCGTCGTCATCAATTCAGCGGCGGCGATGTCGGAAGCGAAGCAATGGCCATCGGGGCATGCGAGCCGGGCAGCCAGGGAGCTAGCTGTTCAGCATGGGCTTCAAGTGATTATTCACGCCGGGCCCGCCGACCGCCAGAAGTCCAATGCCATCGAATTTGGAGCCGGGCACCCACGCGTCAAAAGCATGGGGCGAGTTGAACACTTGCCGATGGGGTTGAGTAAAGCAGTGCTGGAGCAAGCCAGCGTGGTTGTTTCGTCAGACAGTGGACCTAGGCATATGGCAGCGGCTTTGAATCGTCGGGTCGTCGCATTGTTTGGGCCGACTGCGGCCGACAAGTACAAAACCTACAATTTACCTGAGCGGGTTGTTAGCATTCCGATGGCTTGTCAGCCATGTGGCAAGGACAAATGCCCGTTGGTTCACAACAATTGCATGCATGGATTGACTTATCCGATGGTAGTCGCTGCAGTGCTGGATCAGTTGCAATTGTCGCTACCAGGTTGGAATTCGCCCCGCGGCCGTTTGCCGATCCTGAATCAGGGGGCCATGCTTCCTAGAACCGCGGCTTGATTGGTGTTACAATCTGCGGCTTGTCGCTCGATTTAAGCCATTTCTTTCTAGACGCAAATTTCTATGGTACGCAATCCTTCCTTGGACCTGACTCAATACATCCGCAATGTTCCCGATTTTCCAAAACCGGGGATTTTGTTCAAGGATATCACACCACTGTTGGGCAATGTTGACGCATTTCGCGAGACGATTGCAAGGATGGCGGACCCCTTTCGAGGTCAGAAGATCGATAGTCTGGTTGCTGCTGAAGCGAGAGGATTCATTTTTGCGGCTCCTCTTGCCTTGGAGCTTGGGGCGGCCTTTGTGCCAGTACGCAAGCCAGGCAAGCTGCCGTTTGAGAAGCACTCATTTAGCTACGACTTGGAATACGGAAGCGATACGCTTGAAATGCATAAGGATGCTGTTGTCGCTGGGCAACGCGTGCTCGTCGTTGACGATCTATTAGCGACCGGGGGAACCGTGGAGGCATGTTGTAAGCTTTTGGCCAACAACGACGTTGAGGTCGCTGGCTGTTTGTTTTGCATTGAGTTGACTGGATTGAAGGGTCGATCGCGGCTGCAGCCGTTCAACATCTTCAGTTTGCTTCAGTACTAAATGTCGACGGGTTCCCCACCCATTTGAGCCGCAGGCGCTAGCCTCGCTATTCCCACTGAGCCGCAGGCGCTAGCCGCTTTATTCATCGCAACTTTGATTCGTCGCAGCTAGCGATTGCGGCTCAATGAAAACCATTATTTAGACTTGAAGACGCACAAGACTTCTATGAGCACTCAGGGCAAACTAGCAGACGGAGCAGAGCGGACGCTCGCAGTTTTTGGCTTGAATCTTGATCGCACCAATCAAGAGGAAACCAGGCAGCCATCGATTCCGATCCGTAAGCCGACGAGGCCTAAATGGCTGGTTCCGGTGCTGTTATTATTTGCAACTCTTCTGTCGATGACATGGGCGGGAATAACGGCCTGGTCGCCGGTCTATTTGATGGAGGAGGCTCAGCAACGAGGTTCCTTGTTCGAAGTTCGTCGGCATGTTTTAGCAAATTGGTTTCCGGGATTGTTGTTTTCTGTTTCGTTGACGATCATCTTAGGCGCGCACGAACTGGGACATTACTTTGTGACGCGTTGGTATCGTATTCAGTCCAGTCTACCGATTTTCATTCCGTTCCCAATCAGTCCAGCCGGCACGTGTGGTGCTGTGATTCTAATGGATGGCCTAAAAGCAGATCGAAAACAGATTTTTGACATTGGACTCGCAGGGCCATTGGCGGGTCTTGTCTTTGCTATCCCCATCGCAGCCCTTGGGTTGATGTATGGTGAGCCGCCCGAAACTCGAGGAAAATCCATTCAGTTTGGACAGCCTGTGGTGATCCAGTGGTTATCGAAAGCGCTACCGTTAAGCGACTCGAAAGGAGAAGAGGTGGACATTGCAGGTGGAGCGATGCTCAAAAGCAACAGCATCAGCAACGAGTCCATGAATCCGTTGTTGATGGCAGCCTGGGTTGGTTTTTTGGTAACCGGTCTGAATATGGTTCCGATAAGTCAGCTCGATGGCGGGCACGTGATATTCGGATTACTGGGGCGGGGCTCTAGACCCCTGGCATGGTTCGCGTATCTGGCTTGCATTGGTTACGTGATTTACACGAGCTACACGTATGGTCAGCCAGAGTTCATCATCATGTTGTTGTTGATCCCATTGATGGGGGTAACGCATCCACCCAGTCGAGACGATGACGTTCCCCTCGGGACGGCGCGAATGATCATTGGTGCGCTATCTTTAGCGATTCCGTTTTTGTGCATTCCTTTGCGTCCCATCATCGTGATGTAAACTTGCAGGCGGACTTTAGAACTGGGCGGATCGCATAACGCGGATGCCGTCGGCCGAGGCGCAAAGCCGCTCCATGTCCTCTGCGTTTTCGATGAAAGCAAGCCCCAGGCTTTCAATTTGGGAAGCAGGGATTTTCGACATCAGATAGACGCTACGGCGGCCTTGGATGTAGCTGATGACAGCTGCAGCAAAGGCATCCTCCAAATCGCTCTTCAGCAATCTGCGTTGCAGGTGTTCATCTTGTTCATCGGTTGCGAGCTGTTGCATACCGATGGAAAGGTGGTCGATGTCGGAGCAGATGACGATGCTTCCTTGAGAATCCAATTGCATGTCCGCGTGCGCTGCGGCTCTAGCGATATTCATCCAAGATTGTTGAGATCGGTCCCCCTCGACGAACGCTAGGACCAAAGAATGGTTGCCGTCGAGAGGTTTACTTTCAACACGGACAAGTTCGCTTGCTTGACGGAAGACATGATCTGCGTTTCCGCCAAGTATTGCAGAGACGCGACCATCGCTTGAAGGAACAACAGCGATGGCGAATTGGACGCCCATCAACCACCCAGCTTCATGGCTCAGTTTTTCCTGAAGGTGCAGGTGTTGAACATTGTCTTCAAGCCAAGCCAAATTCCAGCGATGCTGTGTGTCGGCATTCGCAAAGCTGGGGGACATGGCGTACTTATCGCTAGCGCTAGGCGATTCTGGGGTTCGAATGCAATAGATTGGTAGAACCACTTCCGCTTCAAACAAATCGCGTTGGATGTAAATGGGATCTGCGGATTGGCTTGCCCCCACGTAGCCATGCGATTCTTGGTTGGTGGGGTCGTGTTTGACAACTCGCACCTCGCTGAGATCATGGTTGGCAAGTTCGCGAAGCAACCGGTCGCGCCAATCTTGGTTGTCCGAGCCCAAGACAACTGTGATTAGTGTTTGCTGTGTCCCGTGCTGAACCAAATAACGGACTAGGGCGCAAACAATTGCGTTGGCATCGGGCACGCCATCCTCAACAGCGATGGCGATTCGGTCATCATCCAAAATCGCGAGAGGCAACGGTGGAAATTCCAGAGGTTCATTCAGGCACGATTCGATCCAATCCTGCATGGTTCGATCGGTGGCGATTGTGTTGGGGCGCAGCTCGATCGAATGCGATGGCAGCTTCAACGCGAGAACTCGGTCTCCGATTCGGAGCTCGTAACAAGTGGATTGGATCATGACCTTGAGGATTTTTCGAGGTAGAGAGTCGCATGTCGGTTGACCATTTCCTTGACAGAATGATTAGATTCTATGCGATGCTTTGCGTTTTCAACAAGCGAAGCTCGAAGGGCCGGATCATTGAAGATTCGGTTGGTAAGTCTCGCGAGCGGTTCGGACTGTCCAACGGGATACAGCATTCCCGTTTTTTCGTGCTGGATCAATTCGGCGTTGCCAAGTATGGCGGAAGCGACGACGGGGAGTCCGATTTGCATCGCTTCCAGAATGACATTCGATTGCCCTTCGTAAAGGCTGCCGTTCCACAAGACATCGCAGTGTGGCAACAGCGAGGCAACATCGGTTCGTTCGCCAAGCAATTGGACACTAGCGCCACCTTGGACGTTGTCGCGGTACTGCTCCAATCGCTGACGTTCCGGGCCTTCACCAATGATTACGTAGCAAGTGTCACCGCGTGCGATACGCATGAGTTCGGCGGTCCAGATCAGTTCTTTGTAGCCTTTTTGATGCCAAAGGCGTCCCACGGACAGAATCACACGCTTGTTAAGCGCAACCCCCATTCGTTCAAAGGCTTCTTCCTTGGAGATGCTGGGAGCGGCCGACGGTTCAATGCCGTTGGGGATAAGGGTAAATTGGTTGGAGGCGATGCCATGTTTAGAATAAAAATCGATGGTACCTTGGCTATTGGCGGTAAGGCCGTTGGTGCGTCCGGCGAGAGCACGATCGATCCACAGTTGAACACTGCCTTTCCAGGGATCGACCGACCGTTCCGAGCCCAAGATGACAGGCACTTTGGCTGCGATCGCTGCGGAACGTCCGTAGGCATTGGCGGCAAACAACCATGTATGCACAACATCAGGATGCAGGACCGTCAAAAGCGCTTTCAGCCTAAGCCATGCAAATGGATCCAGTTTGAATCGCTTGTGGACATGATGCACCGTAATACCGGAAGCGATCAGTTCCGATTCACGAGGTCCCGTCCTTGTCAAAACAATAACGATGGGTTCGATATTGGGGTGGTGTTGGGCCAAGCCTTGGGCGAGCAAGCACAGTTGCTTCTCGGCGCCACCTTGATCCAGTGTAGGGATAATCAGACAGACACGAGTCTTCATGGAGTTGGGTCGATGCAGGATTCGCGGAACAAGGAGAGCCACTTTTGTGCGGATTCTTCCGCCGATCCAATCCGTCGAAGGCTCTGTCGTAAGGTAGCGGCCAGATTTTGCCAGGAAGCTCGATGGCTGAACCAGTCGTTGAGCTTCTCGTCAAACATGAGGTCGCTGGAATAGAGTTGAGAGTGATGGGAGCTTGGAAGCCACGCACGGGCTCCCGAACAATCCAAAATGATCGCGGGAAGACTTGCCTGAGCAATCAAGGGAAGCGAATATTGTAACGTCTCTTCGGGATTGGAGATGATTGCCAAGTCCGCAACCTGGACCAATTCCTGCAAGTCGTCGAAACTGTCAAACAGCAAGATCTCACGATGCCAACCTCGCGATTTGATTAAATCGTGAAGCATGTTGGGGGGTAGGCCGTGGCCGATGATCCACATTCGCACCAAGCCACCTGCGTCCAGAAGATCACAAACGGACTTAATAACGGCCCGAAGGGGCTTGGCCTCTGAAATCCCAAGATGGACGACCACTGCGGTCCGCGCTGGGGCAACAAAATCGCTGCTCATTTCGAACAAGGCCTTGCTGGCAGCTGTTTTTTGTTCGCTGGTAGCGCTACTGATTCCGCTAGAACGATCCCAATCGCAGTCTGGGATACGAACGATTTTGGGTTCACTGATACCTTGCGAAATGAGCAATCGATGAGCCCTTGGGCTGGAGCACACCACATAGGAGCAACGACGACAATGTTCTGCCATCGCAAGCTGATTGATCTTTAGGCCATTGCAGAGCCCGAAACCGGTATCATCCGGCGCAAACCGAGCGATGACTGGCACTTTCCACTTGGAGGCTTTGCTGGTGATGGAGCTGAGCAGCGAATCGGAGCGATCGACGTAGATACAATCAAAATTGGCAAGATGTTTCGTGATCCAAGCCAAGCAGTTTTTCTGAAAGTGGTTTTCGTTCCAGTGGTTGTTTGGGCCTGGAAGCAAGCGAAATACGGGAACTTCGCGGCATAGAAAAAATTCCGGCCAGCTCGAATGCCAACGAGCCGTCAACACGGTGATATCCATGTCGGATCGTTTCATGACCTCCGTTTGGTAAAGCAAACGAAGACAAGCGTCGTCGGAAAACGGCCAGAACCGTCGCGTTACAAAAAGGACTCTAGGCCGCCGCATTGGCTGATGCATTTGTTACGGATCAATGCTCGATATTGGCATGTTTTTGTAGATCAGATTCCTCGAGAACCCCAACAAAAGGTAGATTGCGATAGAGATCCGAATAATCGAGGCCGTACCCAACGACGAACTCGTTCGGTATTTCAAAGACGACATAGTCGGGCTTTGCGGAGACGACGCTTTGCCCCAGTTTATTGAGAAAGACAGCGGTTTTGACCGATGCAGGGCCTAGTTGTTCCAGCAACCGAGTCACATGAACCAGTGTCTTTCCGGTGTCAAAGATATCGTCGATGAGAAGAACCTCGCGGCCACGGATGTCCAGCATCATATGATCTTGAACCGTGAGGTCGCCCGATTTCATCCCCCCACGATAGGAACTGGCTTGGATCAGACTGATTCGAACAGGCATTTCCAGGCGTCGAATCAAGTCGGCAAGCATGACAAGGCTACCCGTCATGATTGCCACGATGGTCAAAGGTCGGTCTGAGTATTCCGCTTTTAGTTGCTTCGCAAGCCGATCGATTCCCTGACCAATTTGACTCTCGTCGAGAAGTATCTTCAAAGTGAATTCTTTCGTGTGGGCTGGTAATACATACGACTTCGGCGGCGATTTTATCGATCGAAAGCTCGGCGGTCCACTGTAGGTACGAAACGATTAACGCTAGCCGCGAGATTTCCATTGAGCCGTGGGCGCTAGCCGCGAGACGGATTCCATGAAAAAAAGTGTATCGCGGCTAGCGCCTGCGGCTCAAATCGAATGCCGGCATCGATCCCAGTTAGCTTAGTTTTACCCAGTCTTTTGCAAAGTGCACTTTGGGCGGGGCGATTTTCGCGAAGGCTAAATGAGGCAAGCACAGAGCCTTTTCGACCAAATCCAAGAAAATCTCGGGGTCAAAAGGCTTGGGTAAACAGTAAACTCCGCCGGCCAGATTCAGGGGTTCGATCCAGTTGGGCTCGAAAGCATCCGCAAGAAACAGAACGGGTAGATCGCGAGATTCGATGGCTCCGCGCAGCTCGCACGCATCCTTGGCGGCCTGCAATGCATCGCTCGCAAACGACAAAACGATCAAATCAAAAACCATTGCCTGGGTGGCTTTTTTTCCAACGGCCACATCGCGAGCCAAGAAGCAGCGGTAGCCTTTTTGATCCAAAATGGCGGATAAGCCAGTCAACAAAAGCGGATCGCTTTCAACAATTAGTACCATTGGTGGTTTGACTGCTTGGTTTTCCATCACTTTTTCCTACAATCTGCACTCGATGACGAGCAGGAACGCATCAAGTTCATGCCCGCCTCATTTTGTAAACTCGAACTACACCAACTCAACAATTCTTCCAACATGGCCGATTCTCTCGATCAAGACAACACCGGTTTAGGAGTCCACCAGGCAGCAAGGCTTGAAAAGCTCAAGAAAATCGAGGCGCTAGGACTGGACCCTTGGGGTGCGCGTTTCGACGACCGAACCTTCGTCAAGCCGGTGCGGGAAATGGCAGCCCAAGTGAAGTTCCGTAAAGAAGACGGAAGTGAGATTGCTTTGCCCGACTTTGATGGGGCTTCGGAGCCAATCGACTACAAGGCATGGAAGGCAAGCCAGGGAGCGGGCGAGGAAATTGGGCCTGGGGTTCGAGTGGCGGGCAGAATCATGCTGCTTCGCACGGCTGGCAAGCTGTACTTCTTGAATATCCGCGACTGGACCGGCGACATTCAAATTTTATTGGCAAAGGGGCAAGTTTCCGACGCCGACTTTGATTTGGCGAAGCTTTTGGACTTTGGCGACTTGGTTGGTATCGATGGACGTTTGGGTCGGACCAACACAGGGGAACTGACTGTCTTTGCGACCAAGCTTCACTTTATGACCAAGACCTTGGAGCCACCTCCGGAGAAGCATGCTGGATTGCAGGACGCGGAACTACGGCAGCGTATGCGGTATGTTGATTTGACGTACAACGTTAGTTCGCTTCAAACTTTTTTGAACCGAACCAAGATCATTCATTCGATTCGCGCGACTTTGGCCAAGCATCAATTCGTGGAGGTCGAAGGGCCTACCTTGCATACGATTGCGGGCGGGGCTGCCGCTCGTCCATTCACGACGCATCACAATGCGTTGGACATGAAATTGTTTTTGCGAATCGCCCTAGAATTGCACCTTAAGCGATTGTTGGTAGGTGGCATAGAACGCGTCTATGAAATGGGACGCGTCTATCGTAACGAAGGGATTAGCCCCAAGCACAACCCAGAGTTTACCATGATCGAATTGTACTGGGCTTATGCCAATTACGAGACCATGATGGATTTGACTCAGCAAATCATTGTGGAAGCGATCGAAGCTACCGGCCAAGGGTATCAGCTCAAGTGGGGCGATTTGGACATCGACTTTACCCCGCCTTTCCAACGGCGAACCTACAGCGATTTGTTCGAAGAACACACTGGCCTAAAGGTTACGGATGCCGAGGGCATTGCTCAATTGGCTCGCAAGTTGGGCTTAGACACCAACGGTAAACATCCCGACGTGATCAAGAGCGAAGTGTTCGAGGAAAAGGTTGAGGATTCGTTGATCGGTCCTATTTTCGTCACCGATTACCCCGCCAGCATTTGCCCGCTTACCAAACGCAAGACAGGCAACCCGGACATTGCAGAACGTTTCGAGTTGTTTATCCATGGGATGGAATTGGCTAATTCTTACACGGAATTGAATGATCCTATCCTTCAGGAAGAGCTATTCAAAACACAGCTGGACGGCATGGCAGAAGAAGACTCGATGGCCAAAATGGATACCGATTTCGTTCGCGCTTTGCGATACGGCATGCCTCCTGCTGGTGGCTTAGGCATCGGTATCGATCGACTGATAATGTTGTTGACCAACTCGCGAAGCATTCGCGATGTTGTCTTGTTCCCACTCATGCGTCACGAAAGCTAGGACAACTAGTCGTAATATGGAAGCTGGAATTGTTGGCCTACCCAATGTGGGCAAAAGTACTCTGTTTAATGCATTAACCGGTTCGGGGGCTGCGCAAGCGGCTAACTATCCGTTCTGCACCATCGACCCAAACGAAGGGATCATCAGTGTTCCTGACGATCGGCTGGACCGAATTGCAAAACTGGTTGGACCTCAAAAGGTGATCCCGGCCATGTTGAAGCTCGTCGACATCGCAGGAATCGTGAAGGGGGCCAGCGAGGGTCAAGGGCTTGGAAATAAGTTCCTCAGCCACATTCGGGAAGTGGATGCGATCCTTCAGGTCGTTCGGTGCTTTAGCGACCCGGACGTAACTCATGTCGGCGGCAAAGTGGATCCCCTGGCGGACATTGAGACCATTGAAATGGAATTGATGTTTGCAGACATTCAGACTTTGGAAAACGCGTTGCCCAAAGCGGAACGGGCCGCCAAAGGTGGCGACAAGGAAGCTAAGCTTCGGGTGACTGGCATCCAGTTGTGTATGGAACAGTTGAACAAAGAGCTACCTTTGCGAAAGCTGAAACTGGAAGAAACGATTGCCAAGGCAATTTCAAGCTATGGCTTGATGACGGCCAAGCCGATTCTCTACATTGCTAATGTGGACGAAAACGATTTGCAAGGCCAGGGAGAAATGGTGACACGAATTCGGGCATTCGCGGAACAAGTAGGGGCCCAAGTTGTGCCTGTATGTGCAAAACTTGAAGCCGAAATCGCGGAATTGGATGAACCGGATCGAAGCGAGATGCTGGCGTCGGTCGGTTTGCAAGAGCCCGCGCTGCAAGCGGTGGCTCGAAAAGCCTATCAAACGCTCGGGCTACAAAGCTATTTCACCGCCGGCGAGAAGGAAGTGAGGGCCTGGACGGTTCCAGTGGGTGCGACAGCCCCGCAAGGTGCAGGGGTCATTCACAGCGACTTCGAACGTGGTTTCATTCGATGCGAAGTTTTTTCTCTCGAGGACCTTGAGAAATTTGGAACGGAGAAGGAGATTCGTCAGGCTGGAAAGCTCCGAACCGAAGGCAAGACCTATATCATGCAGGATGGAGACATCTGCCACTTTCTGTTCAACGTCTAGGTGAATCCCTGTGCTCTATCGACGACTCTTGTCTGCCTTTGTTTTGATCGGAGTCGCACTTGGACTAATCGGTTTGGATCTTTGGATGCCTATTCGAGGCCAAACCGGTATTTGGATGATCCCGCTCTACTATCTTTTCACGCTTGCAACCATCTGGGAAGCGAGCCAGTTGCTTGCTAGAAAATGGCCTGTGAGTTCGGGGCAGCTTCTTGTTCATTGCATTCTCGCTTGCACGATTTGCTTATTCCCGCTTTGGTACAGTTTAGCCATGAGCGCACCGTATCCAGCGGATTGTCCCATCGGACGGCCTGGCTGGGTGTTGCTCGGGTTGATCGCGGGGGTCGGTAGCGGTGGCCTTCAAGCGTTGGTTCATCTTGCTCGCGTTCGAACGGAGGATATCAAGTCGGAACTGGAGCGAACCTCGTTAGCGTGGTTTCTGTCTAGTTTTGTGTTGGTTTACGTGATGGGCTGCATGAGCATCTGGTTGTTAGTCCGTATGACTGGCGATTCGGTACAAGGAATGTTGAACTTGATCGCGATGTTGGCGATCACCAAGTTCGCAGACACCGGTGCCTACTTTTCGGGGAAGGCGTTTGGCCGACGCAAGCTTGTGCCGTCCATCAGTCCCGGGAAAACCGTCGAAGGCCTCATTGGGGGGCTTTTGATGAGCGTTGCCATTGCGTATTTATTCCTGCGATGGATCGTGCCGAGCCTTGGTGGTCAGCCAGGAACCTACCTCTGGGGACCTGCCCTTTTGGGCTGTCTTCTGACAATGGTAGGGCTTGTAGGAGATTTGCTGGAATCGATGGTGAAGCGGACTGTGGGGGCCAAGGATAGTGGTGGGCTGCTTCCGGGTTTGGGAGGAGTTTGGGACGTAACAGATTCCTTGCTCCCGACCGCAATTATCGGCTATCTTGGCGTAATCGCCAAACTCACCTAAATTCCCGTGGCATACTCTTGTTGAATATACCTGCGCTCATCGGATCGAAAAAATAGGAACAGGCTAATTGCCATATGTCTGAATCGACATTGACTCTCTCGGACCCACAGCTTGCGTTGCAACTGTTTGGGCCTCAAGACAACAATTTGCGTTTGGTCCGGAACCAGTTGGGCGTCGCGATCACGCATCGCAGTGGTCAAATTCGAATATCTGGCCCAGCGGACTCGGTACGTTTGGCGACAGAAATTCTTGAACGGCTCAAGGATAAAGTGGTCCGGCAGGGCAAAATTGGTCCTGAGGAAGTAAGTGATGCATTAGCCCATGCAACCGGCCCTCGAGCCGCGATGGCTCATGAAAAGAGCGAGCTGGCTATCGGAAACGCGGGACGCAGAATTCGGCCCAGAACCGAAGGGCAAGCCGCCTATGTCGATGCGATTCGTCAGCATGACATGACCTTTTGCATCGGGCCAGCAGGTTGCGGAAAAACATATCTGGCGGTAGCGACTGCGGTTGAAGCTCTAAAAACAAAGTCGATTCGAAAGATTGTTTTAGTTCGGCCTGCTGTAGAGGCAGGGGAAAGCCTTGGTTATCTGCCTGGGGATCTGCAAGAAAAGCTAAATCCCTACCTTCGCCCTTTGTTGGACGCCATCAACGAAATGGTTGATTTTGATCAGGTCAAATTCTTGCAGGAACAGGATGTGATTGAAGTTATCCCGCTGGCGTACATGCGAGGTCGCACACTCAATCAAGCTTTTGTTATATTGGACGAAGCGCAGAACGCGACAGTGGCTCAAATGAAGATGTTTTTGACTCGGATGGGTGAAGGGTCCAAGATCGTTGTGTCAGGCGACATCACTCAAGTGGATTTGCCCCCCGGAGTGACCAGCGGGCTTCGCGATGCAGTTCAGAGACTTAATGGTATCCCCGGAATCTCCTTTATTCGATTGAACGAAAATGACATCGTGCGACATCCGCTTGTGAGGAAAATTGTGGCGGCCTACGATGGCGCAAGCAGTAGTCTTGCAAGCGACAAGTCGCCAAGCACCGGTCGAAATGGTTCGACTGGCGATCACGGGACCCCCTAAGAACCTTTATGTCCTCGACTTCGAACGCAAAAACTCGTAGCGAACGCGCCGCCAACTTACGGGTGGAAGGGTATCCCTGGCGACGTGTCATCGAACGATTTACTTCCGTTGATGCATTGGTCCGCTTGGGGATGGCGATTCTTGCCGCCATCATCTTGGTGATTTTCGTCCGCGGATGGGAACCACCGTTCGCATATCGAAAAGGCTTTATTCCTCAGCGGGCAATTCTTCCTCGGGTCGCATTTAAGGTCGTTGACCAAGAAAAGACTTATGCTCTTCGCATCCAAGCGGGGCGCGAGGTTTTGTGCATCTATGAAAACAATAAAGAACCGATCGTACAGCTGCGAGATGCTGTGAAAGACGCTTTGTTCGCGGTTCGAGAAGCCGCTAATGCAACGGAACTGACGGCCAAGCATACCCACAGCTTAGACCAATTGGGAGCAACCGTTCTGGACTTCGATGAGACGCCGCTTAGTCACGAGCGAGCCTTAGAAGCCATCCACGCAACGCTTGCAACGGATGCAGACATCTCCAAATTTGATGCCGCGATGCGTGAAGTGCTCGACCCCATCGAAGAATTTGGGCTATTACGGTCATTGAGCCATGATATCGAGAAAGGAAACCAACGCTACATTCGCGTCTTCAAGATCGGTGACGAGAGCAAGAAAATCGAAGCGGACGTTCAGCGAATTCGAGTTGCCGAGGTCGCTGTGACTCTCCGAAGTTCCTTGGAGCGAGAATTTAGGAACCAGTTTGGAAACGCAAATGCAATCCTGTTAGCTCGCATGATCCACAGCTACATGGCTAGCCAATTGCCGGTGACATTGACCATCCGGGAAGATCTTAGCAACCAGGCTCGTATCGATGCGATTGCCAGTGTCAAAGATGCAACGATCTCTTACGACCCTACCTTCGGTGCCCTGGTTCCCATTGGAAAGACATTGGATCAGAAGGAATTAGATTTGCTACGGGCTGAACACGCCGCGTATATAGGGCAGCTTAGCATCCAAGAACGCGTTCAAAGAACCGCAGCCTTCGCAGGTCTGATCGTTGCCTTATACATGTTGTGCGGCTTTTTCATCTATCAATCTCTTGATCGTGGGCTGATAACGAATTCGCTTCAGTTGCTTCGGATGCTCACCTTATGCGTGTTGTGCATTATCTTTGCGGTCTTGGCATCCAGCGACCCTTTTCGTGCGGAAGTGATTCCGGTCACTCTGACAGCCATAATTGCAACCATCGCCTTCGGCCGCCCTACATCCCTGATGTTGATGGCAGCATTATCGCTGGTGGTTGCATTCAGCACTCGCGTTGACTTGTCGGAGTTTATCGTCTTGGCAAGCGCAGCGGCAGGTTCGACCTTACTATGCGGTCGCATTCGCACCAGAACGCGTTTAATTTACGTTGGTGCAGGGGTTGCAGCGATCGTCTTCATGACGTTTATCGGGTTGGGGGTCATGACGGGACAAGCTGGGGGTGTTGTGACCGATGGCCCCGCGGTAGGGAGCTTGCAAGGAACTCGAATCTCTCTTTTTCCAGTACAGCTCGCTCGGGAAGCAGCATGGCAAGCGATCTGCATATTGCTTTGCGGTCCCCTGATGACCGGTTTATTACCCTTCGCAGAAAAGTTGTTCGGGGTTCAAACCGATCTTAGCCTGTTAGAGCTAAGCGACATGAGCCATCCTCTATTGCGGCAATTAGCCCAACGAGCTCCTGGCACCTACAACCACAGTATTTCGGTGGCTGCATTGGCGGAATCGGCTGCGGACAGCATTGGCGCGCATGGTCTGCTTGTGCGAGTCGGAGCTTGTTTCCACGACATCGGAAAAATGTTTAAACCCAATTATTTTGTAGAAAATCAAGCTCCGGGGAGCAATCGGCACGACACGCTTCAGCCAGCGATGAGCACGCTGGTCATTATCGCGCATGTCAAAGATGGATCTGACTTGGCGCGTCAACATCGTCTTCCCAAACCGGTAATCGATTTTATCGAGCAGCATCACGGAACAACTCTTGTCGAGTACTTTTATCGATTGGCCGCCAAGAAGAGCGAACAAGATCCGCACGGAGAAGAGATTTCCGAGTCTACTTTTCGATATCCAGGGCCGAAACCTCAAACGCGTGAAGCCGCTGTTCTCATGATTGCGGATGCGGTCGAAAGTGCATCTCGTGCCTTAGTAGAACCCACCGCATCGCGTTTGCAAAACCTTGTCGACCAAATCGCTATGAAGAAGCTTCTCGATGGTCAGTTCGACGAATGCGGATTGACTCTGCAGGAACTCGATACCATCAAGCGATCGCTCATCAAAAGCTTGACTGCCATCTATCACGGACGAGTCAAGTATCCAGACCAGCAGACTGCGGGCTAGCCATCATGCGCCAGGCAGGCCAACGCTCGCCTTACAATGCATCGATCGGGACCATGCTGACGCCGCTAGAGCCTAACAAAGCGCTTTGGATTGCCAAGAAGGATCGAAGCATATAGCTGGGGAGTCGCGGCATCGAGTGCACCATCCGAAGAGTTCTGGCGTCGATATGAATCTCGCCGGGAACGCCTTCAATCGTCACATGGCACTCCGTCAATCCGTGGTCGTATTCAAGCTGCAATCGGTCGTCTTCAAGTTCCTCGAGAGAATCCACGAGCGATTCGATATCGACTTTCGAGAAGGTACGCAATTCAAGAGTATCAAATACGCTTGGAAAGACCTCGGAAAAGGCCTCGGAAAAGACGGCATCGGAATGACTTATCTTTTCAACGGCCCTTCGCCAAACCGCTGAAACTGGATCTGACGGATCGTGTTCGATGCTGATCGAGTAGCTGAACCATGGGGTTGAGATGGAACCTGTTCCATCCTTCGAGTCGGTCACGGTCATTTGAGTTCGCTTGAACTGGAATTCCGATCTCATCCGTTTAAAGACGTCGTTGAGATCCGCGCTGAGTTCCTCTTCCGCGAGCTTGGCAATAAAGATCTGCGAAGAAGTGTTCGCTCGATCGGGAATGGAGTGCCCTTTTCTGAATCCGCTAAGGCTTTTGACGTTGGAAGAGCGTTTGCCAATCAATGCCAGGGCTTCAACGAAAGAGTTGGAGGGGGCATTGGGTGCTTTGTCGCTTGAGGGAACGTTCATAAAGCAGTCTTTCCAGGCAAGGCGGTGAAAAGCTGGCCTACGCAAGCAGTTCGTGAATAACCCGAGCCGGCTCAACACCCGTTAGCTTTAGATCCAAGCCTTGGTTGCGGAAAGAGAAGCGTTGGTGGTCAATCCCCAGCAGATGCAGGATTGTCGCATGAAAGTCACGAATATGCACAGGGTCTTTGACAATATTGTAGGAGAAGTCGTCGGTTTCGCCGTACACCTCGCCCCCCTTGATTCCGCCGCCTGCCATCCACATGGTAAAGCATCGCGGGTGATGGTCACGCCCATAGTTGTCTTTGGACAGTCCACCTTGAGAGTAGATGGTGCGACCAAATTCCCCGCCCCAAACGATCAAGGTAGAATCCAAGAGCCCGCGGGCTTTCAGATCGGTGATCAATCCGTACGTTGCTCGGTCGATATCCTTACATTGCGAAGGAAGCCGCTGGGCGACGTTTCCGTGGTGGTCCCAGTTATTCAGGTAGACTTGTACGAAGCGAACGTCGCGTTCGATCATTCGCCGGGCTAGAAGGACGGAGTTTGCAAAGGTACCAGGCTTTTTCGCTTGATCCCCGTAAAGCTCAAAGGTGCTTTCTGGTTCGCTGGCAATGCTTGTTAATTCGGGTACGCTCGACTGCATTCGAAACGCGAGCTCATATTGCTGAATGCGAGTATGAATTTCAGGGTCGCCCACTGCTTTGAAGTTCATCTCGTTAAGCGACTTCAAACCGTCCAGCGTTTTGCGACGGACTTCGGACGGGACACCGGCTGGGTTGTTGATATAAAGAATCGGATCGCCCGCGGAACGGAAGCTGACCCCCGCGTGTTCACCCGGTAAGCATCCCGAAGACCAAAGTCGTGCGGAAATCGCTTGTATCTGTTCTGTGTTCGTGGGTTGCGCCACCAGAACGACGAAGGTTGGTAGATTGCTATTCATCGAGCCGAGACCGTACGACATCCAGGAGCCTATGCAAGGACGTCCCGTCACCATGTTGCCGGTTTGCATCAGAGTGATAGCAGGCTCATGGTTGATAGCCTCGGTGTGCATCGAGCGAACAAAGCACAGATCGTCGACGACTTTAGCGGTCTCTGGTAGCAATTCAGAGATCCACATCCCGTTCTTTCCGTACTGAGCAAACTTGTATTTGGATGGGGCGATTGGGAATCTAGCTTGGCCGCTGGTCATCGTCGTTAAACGCTGGCCATTGCGAATCGATTCCGGCAAATCCTTGTCGTACCACTCATTCATTTGGGGCTTGTAATCGAACAAATCCATCTGCGAAGGGCCACCGACCATGTGCAAGTAGATGACTCGCTTGGCTTTTGTAGGAAAGTGCGGAAGAGTCCCTAAGCCGTTATTGGGGGCATTGCTGGAGCCAACCGCATCGGAGTTCTCAGCGCCATACGATGCAAGAGGCATTCCTAGCGCGGCAAGTGCAGCGGCCCCCAGGGCGTTCCCGCCTTGGCGAAAAAATTGTCGACGCGTTTCGCTTCGCACGTATTGTTCGAAAAGCGGATGAATGTTGTTCGGTTGCATAGGACTTGAACTCGATCGAGAATTATTTGGTGAGCACTTCGTCTAAATTCATAAGTTGGTTGACCAACATGGTCCACGCAGCAAGTTCGGAAACATTGAGGTTCGCGTTTGGCTTGGAATGTCCAAGGGTGACCAACTGTTGAGCTTGGTCAGGAGCCTGGGTGTAGAACTGTTGCAATTCGCTGAGGCTTGCATTCACTACCCCTAATTCCTCGGCTCGGAATGGTCTGGCCACAATACGATTCGCGATCGCCTGGATTCGTGAATTCGAGTCGGTTGGTATAGATGCGTCCGACAAGATCTTATCAGCCAATGCACGGGCCGCTTCGATAAACTGAACATCGTTCAGCGTGACCAAAGCCTGAAGTGGCGTATTCGTTCTTTCGCGTTTGACCGTACAAGTTTCTCTCGCGGTCGCGTTGAACACATCCATGTTCGGTGGTGGCGCAGATCGTTTAAGAAAAGTATAAATGCTGCGGCGATAGAGACCTTCACCTTGATCCGCCACATAATCACGAGTGTTGCTTCCAGGCATTGCAACGGCTTCCCAAACACCGGCGGGCATGTAAGGCCGCACGCTGGGTCCGCCGATTTTATTGACCAGCAGGGAACTTGTTGCCAAAGCGGTATCACGAATCATCTCGGCATCCATTCGGAAACGGGCCCCCCGAGCCAACCATTTGTTCGCGGGGTCCATAGCCAATTTTTCGGATGAGACGCTGGAGGATTGTCGATAAGTTGCACTGGTAACCAGTGTCCGGAAAAAGTTTTTGACGTTCCAGCCATCTTCTCGCAAACTGATTGCCAAGTGATCGAGAAGATCCGGATGGGTTGGCATTTGACCTGTTGCCCCAAAGTCACCCGTTGAGCCCACCAGCCCATTCCCAAAAACTTCTTGCCAAAAGCGATTGGCTGTCACTCGGGTGGTAAGAGGATTCTCAGGAAGCAACAACCATTTCGCAAAACCGAGCCGGTTCAGAGGCATGTCGGCGGGCATAGGAGGCAATACCTTGGGGGTGCTCGGCAAGACTTCGGTGGAACGTTTATCGTATTCCCCTCGCATCAGTACATAGGCTTTGGCTGGCGTTGTAGCCTCATTCATAATGTGAGCCACCGTCCCACGCTGAGTGATTTGTATTTTCTCTGTGGTTAGTCCATTCAGGGCAGCCACTAAATTTTTATGTTCTTCGTCCTTGGATCCAAGAAACCAAGTAAAGAGCGCTTCCTGTTCGTCCGCAGATCGATTCGCCTTGGCGAGAAGGTACTGCAGACGAGTCGTGGAGCTCAGTTCCTTCAATTCGTCCTCAGCCAAGACCTTTTTGTAAAGTCGCACATCTTGAATCAGAGCCCCTTGCGATGGGGAGCCAGTCGAGCGTTGGCCGATGGTGAATGGGACCGATGTTTTAATCGTTTCGGTTAAGGCGTTCGAAGTAATCTTAGCCGCGGACTCTTTTCCATCGATCCAAATTTTGATTCCCTCGGCTTTGGAGGATCCGTCGTAGGTGATAACCACGTGTTGCCATCGCGACGATGTCAGCTTGGCTTGCGAAACGGCTTTCGCCGCGTTCTCTGGCCACTTATGAATCAAATGCATTCCGATCGCCCCCCCTTCGGTCCAAATGTCCCACCCACGGTGCGCATCTCCTTCATTCATGCGAGCGATCAAGGCACCTGATTGACTGTCGTTACCTGGCTTGACCCACACCGCAACAGTGAACGCATCCGTTCTTTCAAAGTCGGCGATTGGAAACTCAGGAAAAACGTCGTTGACTTGCCAAGCCATATCGGAGACATGGCCGCTAGCGAGAGTTGCGTCCTTTGCGTTGGGCATTTGCCGCCATTGCCCCTGATGGATCAGGGATATATTTTTCACATCGTTCGACGAGAGTGGAATGTGTGTATCCAGGGATTCGGCCGCTGGAACCTTTTGCCAAAGCAACCGATCCAACTCTTCACGCTTGGCTAACATGTCCGCGAATGCAGGCTTCGCGGCTTCACGACGTGCCGCAACCGCTTGCGTCGCTTGCGCTATCAACATGTCCAATTCGGCAAAGCGAGCTCGATCTTGTTGAAGAGGGACTGAGACAATCGGTGGCGTATCCTTGATGTTTCCATCCATGGCCGCCTGAGTCGTGTTGTTGAAAAAAGCTGCCAACTGATAGAACTCTTGCTGGCTGATCGGATCGAATTTGTGATCGTGACAGACAGCGCAACCAACGGTAAGGCCAAGCCAAACTTGCCCGGTCGTTTCGACTCGGTCGCGAGTGTACAGAACGTTGTATTCTTCGGAGATTGCACCGCCTTCGTTGGTCGTGATGTTGCATCGGTTGAATCCGGTGGCGATACGTTGGTCCAAGTCCGGATTGGGTAGTAGGTCACCCGCAAGTTGTTCGATCGTAAACTGATCGAAGGGCATGTTGCGATTGAATGCGTTGACGACCCATTCGCGGTACGACCACATCTCGCGAAAGTTATCGAAATGGATCCCGTGAGTGTCCGCATACCGAGCATAGTCCAACCAGTATCGGCCACGATGTTCACCCCACTCTGGACGCTTGAGCAATTCCTCGACGTAGTTCTCGTATCTTTCAGGAGACGGATCTGCTAGGACTCGTTCCATTTCTTCCGGCGTCGGAGGCAACCCCGTTAGGTCATAACAAACGCGACGCACCAAAGCTCGAAGTTCAGCTTCGGGCGAGGGTTCAAGCCCTTGCCGTTCAAGTTCGGCGAGCGTGAATCGATCCAAGGCATTCCGAATCCAACCGGTATTTCGAACCTGGGGAAGTTCAGGTTTCTTGACGGGCAAAAAGGACCAATGAATCTGATACTCGGCCCCCTCTGCAATCCATGCCTTGATCAATTCTTTTTGAGGTTCCGTAAGGGACTTATGCGATTCCGGGGTTGGCATTATCACTTCCGGATCGGTTGAGAGAATCCGGCGAACAATTTCGCTTTCATCCGGCTTGTTTGCAACAATCGCTCCTTTGGCAATTGCATCTTCACGTTGATCGAGCCGCAAATCGGCGGCCCGATGGTTTGCGTCCGGCCCGTGACATGCAAAACAATTCTCGGACAAGATTGGCCTAATGTCCCGGTTGTATTGGATCGTACCGCTGGCAGAAACAGGCGCGTTGATGGTGTACACCAACGTAACCCAAGCCGCGAACCATGAAAAAACGCGAGAGGCTGCAATCATCGGGTAACAATCCTTGGTCGGATCGACAGAACGGGGTGGGAGCGAGTTTGGCAGGAGCAGAGAACCATTCAATGGCTCGTCACTCTATTTTAGCGGAAAACTACCATTTGCAAGTCAGCAGCACTTCAAAATCCCAAAAGCACAGTGACTACGGAGGTTTATCCGGTTTCCCCACAAAAACGCCGGTCGCCGCTATCCCCCGCGGCTCGGTTTTCAATCGGCGCGCGTTGCATTTCATGCGAGAAAGGCCAATGTGTCATGGAACGCGTTTAAAAAATGCCGTCGCCGAAAGATGGCCTATCTTCCTTGCGTTCGCTAGGTACCGGTTGATTTCTTTCGTCCAGCATGTGGGGCCTTGGTACGGCGGAGTCAGCATCGGGCGGGGCAATCAGAACATTTGACAAATCCCGGGATGGAAGAATCGGGGTGACGGAAGAGATGGGCTGTGCAATCGCGTCGAGATACTCATCGTCGTATCTAGACTTGTAGCCAGGCTGCTTGGCACGTTCCAGCTCCGCAGAGTATTCGCGGACGACTGAGTTTTGAATGAGGTCGCGGCACGCTTGATTGATGGGGTGTGCGATATCTGCATAGAGCTTGTTCGAGCCCGCGCCGGAGCCTTCCGGTTCGCGAACATCTTGTGGACCTCGAAGTCTTGAGCCGCACTGATTGCAATAGTGGCTGCGCATGTGATTCTTGTTTCCACATTTCCCGCAACGGGCAGTCATTTTGCGACTCGGCATTGCGACGAACGGGCCGTTCGAGCCCTCGATGATTTTCAAATCGCGAATCACGAAACAATGATCCAGAGTGATGGAACAGAAGGCTCGTAGCCGATCTTCGGAATCCTCCATTAATTTGATTCGAACCTCAGTGATATCCATGGCAGCTCTTTCAATCCCTTTCGCTTCATGCTGGTTCGCGTGAACCCCGTCAAAAAATATTCTTGGCTTGCTCATCCATTCCCGGCGATTGCCACGAAGATGCGATGAATGCTCTCATTTCACCTTGCTGTTGTATCTCTCTAGCTATCTTCTCGGCTTGTTCCGTCGACTCGCACAAACAAAATCTTGCCGAACCACTACCGGAAAGGGACTGACCATGATGGTTGTATCGGTCAAGCTGCTTTCTCGAGCTAAGGATCCATTCGGTTGTCCTCATGGCAGGTTTTTCAAGCCTGTTGAACAGTTCCCCCCCAATGGCTGCCAAGTCTCCTATTTGAAGGGAGTCAATCAAATTGTCCGGAGTTCTTCTGGGAGCTTCTTGCGTCCCATCTAGGGCAAGCAAAGAGTCAAACACGTCCTTCGTGCTACACCCGCGTGGGGGATGCACGATCACGAAATGCAAAGGCCTTTGGCAATCCAAGGGCTGAATCCTTTCGCCGCGGCCAAAACACCGAGCCAACCAAAAGCCATTTCGGTGGGCTTCGATAAAAAAGTTGATGTCGCTGCCTAATTCACTGGCGATCGAAGCAATAGGTTCGTATGCAAATGGTTTTTGCCAATGCAATGCACCCAATACCAAGGCTGCTGCACAATCGGCGCTTCCTCCCCCTAGCCCTGCCATGGCTGGGATTCGTTTTTTTAAAACAACATCCACTCCTTCGTTGGGTTTGCCAAGAACTTGCCGAAGTCGCTGGAGCGCGCGAACGACAAGGTTGGTAGGACCGAACGGGATTGACCATGCTAGATCTTCACCATCGAGCGGTATCCCCGCACCATCCGGAAATTCGATTTGAAGGCGTATCTCCGAGTCGTCACGACGTGAGACGTGAATCTCATCCGTAAGCGACAAAGCCATCATGACGGTATCGAGCTCATGATAGCCGTCTGGTCGTTTTCCAGCACT
>Ga0247831_1001019_pt1 | contig 56722 bp, 43 predicted proteins | sample LaCruzMarch2015__9_FD_192406 | JGI IMG/M metagenome (GOLD analysis project Ga0247831, IMG submission 192406) | Freshwater microbial communities from meromictic Lake La Cruz, Castile-La Mancha, Spain - LaCruzMarch2015_1m | ecosystem: Environmental > Aquatic > Freshwater > Lake | place: Spain...
TCTCGGGGTTCCAGGCAAACCAAAGCCACACCAAGCCGATGGCAAGCGCCAGAATGCCCCGAAAGCTGATCCTGCCCTTACCCGTTTTGCGCGCCATCGCCCCACCGTATACCGCCCGCGGATTATGGAATTTCACTCGGCCAGCAGGAACCGCAGCGGCTGGCGCGTGAGCATCTCGCCGTAGACCGCAGAGATCTGATGCGGCAGGGGCTCGACCAGGCTGGTGTGGATGGCGAGGTAGGGGTCGAAGAAGTGCGCAAGCTTGATCCGGTTGGCCTCGGTCACCAGCCGGAGCAGAGCGCCGTCTGCGTCGAAGGACCAGGCGTGGCCGCGGGTTTCAACGGACAGGCGATGCTCATCATCGCGATAGAGCGTGGTCTCGGCCACGGACCCGCCGGGGACGCGGTAGACGAGATTGACGGCCTGTTGGCCTATCCAGTCGACGGAAACGATTTCGACGGGCTGGCTGGGTATGATGCCCTGAACGACAGCCCCGTTTTTCAGGTCCTCGAGAACAGTCACTTCGAATTCCCCATGGATCAGGCCCGCCCTTGCTCTTGAGCGATGATCCATCGGTCGATCTCGCTCTTCCGAAAGCGCCAAGAGGCCCCGACCTTGAACCCGGGGATCTTGCCTTCAGCAGCGAGGCGATAGGCTGTTTTTTCAGCCAGCTTCAGATAATCAGCCACCTCCCTGATGGTCATCACGTCGCTCTCCAACTGCCGACTCCATCAGAATGGTAGGCTCTGATTGAGAAAATAGGAGAAAATTGCGGATGCCACAACCTCAATCCTGGGGGGAGGTTTACAGCCTGCACACGTCAGTATCGGTCGCAGGTGTATCCGAACAGCGATAGTTCGCCATCAGGCTCTCTTCCACCGCCACCAAAATACATTAGTATCTTGGAAATTTAGAAATATTTTAGGTTCCGATTTTCTCTTCCCCCAATTCTTCCCCCACTTCAGGCTTCTGGTCCCCTTTGAGGAAGTGCTTGCCGCTTCTTAGGCTGTACCGACGCACTTAATGCGCAAAGCACATGATGACCGACTAAGAGTTGTTTCCCGGCGGCTATCGCCCTCCTTGAACCAAATACGATCAACGCTGCCATCCTCTGCGTCGCCATGCAGGCGCGCGATAGCAAGCGGCTGACCCCAGAGGTCGTTATCAACATTGCCAAGGCCCTAAACGCGCGGCCCGCGCCCGTCCTTGCCCATTCGGGCTGGATCAGCGCCACAGGCGAACGGGCCAACCCGCCATACTTCGACTTCCATTTGTAGAAGTTGGCGGAACTGATCCCGTGCCGTCGGCAAACATCCGCCGTGGCCATCCCTCGCTCCTGCTCAGCCAGGATCGCGATGATCTGCTCGTCGGTAAATTTGCTCTTGCGCATTGTCTGTCTCCATTGCGACAGACTCTCTATACAAATGCGGGACCAAACGGGGCTCAGGTCATGCACAAGAGATTTATTCTATTGATCCTTGTACTCGTTAGCTGCGCCGGCTCACCCTCCGTCGAGGGCGTCGCACCGGAACAAATCGCTCGTGCTGAGGCTCTGCCCGAAAGTGCGTTCTTCGGCGGGAGACTGGTACAATGCGAAGATAAAGATCACACTGCTCGGGAGTTGTTTAACTCTGTGATCGCTTCGATAAGAGCCCCATTGAACACTCGGTTCAAGTTCAGAGAATATCGGGCAAGCCCCTACTCGGATGGACAAGTCTATGAGATTGTAATCGAGACTAAAAATGGCGATCGCGGGGAGACTAGCCGCGATGTATTCATCCTCGCAGTACGAAACGATTGCGCATTGGCACGTATCGACAATCCTGATGTCGGACCGCCTCGATAGCTTGCTCATATTTTGCACGTCTGAAGGCAGAATTTGCCTGAACCAGAGCTACGGATGGGCTGCAGTCGACGATACTCGTGGGGATGCAGGCTTGGTGTGAGGCTGCAGAATTCTTGACCCGGCGCTGAGAATGCCCGCGATCTTAACCCGCTGGAATGGAGTTAACCCAGTTGCCAGGCGGCCATCACCAACGGCAGCCGGCCGGCGTCGCTCAACGCCGTCTTGGTCAACCTTTATCCGGCCAGCGGTCCAGAATGTCCGCCAGCTGACGCTCCAAGGGCGTGAGGTGTTTTCTGAAGCGCCGCCAACTTCCTAATGATCCGGTATAAATGGGCTGGCGAACCTGTTCGGAACTGGCCGTCTTCACAGCGCGCTCTGTTTCGTGGAACTGGAGGCAAGCTTCCTCGAACGGGAGGCCACAGAAATCCAGAAGCCGGCGGGTCTCATTCTCCTGATCATCAACCATCGCCTCGTAATCTGTCTGCAGAACAAATCCAGGAAGGGTCTGATGCCACCAGTCCATCATGCGAATGTACTGACGATAATATTCTCCAAGTTCGAAAAGATCGTAGCTGAAGGTCTGCCCAGCGGCGAACAATTGCTTGAACGCGCCCATGCAGCTGTCGAGCGGGTGGCGGCGTGCGTCGATGACCTTTGCGCGGGGCAGAATCAACCGGATCAGTCCGATCGACGGGAAGTTGTTCGGCATCTTGTCGGTAAAGAAAATGCCGCCGCCCCGGTAGCGCCGCGTACTCTCAAGATAACTCCTCCCGAGCGCGCGGCAGTCTGCCCGGTCAAGATCGCCTGCGGCCTCCGGATAGGTCACGCCGTCTGACCGGAATTTGCCGATCGAGACCGCGAGCCGGCCCAGTTCGGGCAGTTCGCTGGTTCCGTCCACGAGACTGTGACTGGCGAGGATTTGTTCGATAAGGGTTGAGCCTGAGCGCGGCAGACCCACGATGAAGATCGGAGCAGGGTCGTCATGTCCCCAGTCGCTGCGTTCGGCAAAAAAGGCGGCATCGAACATATCGATGATCCGGTCATTGATGGCCTCGGTCTGCACCGGATCGTAGGCGACGCGCTGGCGCTGGCGTGCAGCGCCTTTCGCATACCAGCCAAACGCCGCGTCAAAGTCCTTGCAATCTTCGAACGCTTTGCCGAGTGCATATTCCACGCTGACGCGCGCCTCTTCGGTCATCGCCTCTGTCGCCAGCGTTTCCTGCATCCGTCTGATTTCCTCGCTGGAAAATCTGTAGGTTTTCAGGTTCGCGAGGCTCCACCAGACTTCGCCATATGCGGGGCTCAGTTCGAGGCATCTCCGGTAAGCACTGATTGCTTCGGTCTGGTAGCCAAGTGTTTTCAGAACGTGGCCGAGCCCGATCAGGGCGCCGGGATGGTCCGGCTGCAAGGCCAGCGCGGCGCGATATGACCCGGCGGCGGCAATCTGGTCATCTGCAATGACCAGGGAGTTCGCGAGGTTGAAATGCATGTGCGGATTGCCGGCATCCATCGCCAAGGCGCGGCGGTAAGCCTCTGCTGCGGCTTCCGGACGCTCCGTTTCACTGAGCAGTCCGCCCAGATTACTCCAAGCGACGGCAAAATCGGGCGCAATCTCGACGGCCCGGCGCAGGGCTTTCTCCGCCGCGTCGAACTGCCGGAGTTGGCCTAGCGCCAAACCTTTCAGGCGCAGCGCATCAACGTGGTAGGGCGAGCGGCGAAGGACGGATTCGTAGCCTGTCAGCGCCGCCTCTATTTCACCCGCCTGGTGCCGCTCTGCGGCTTCTGCGACCAGCGCCGCGTCGGGTGACAGCTCGAAATAGCGGGCGAACGCGGCATCGGCGGCAGCTGAGCGCCCGGCCGCCGCATGTAGCTTGCCCGCCCGCCGGAAGGTCGCCGCCGCCTCCAGCGGATGGCCCGCAGCCAACTGGCGGGCGGCCTCGGCCTCCAGATCTGCAGCGTTCTGTGCGGTCATCGCTGTGGTCTCGCAGATGTATAGGGGCCGCGCCGATGGCGCCCGGGCTTGTCATCAAGCCGACTCGCTAAACGTGTTAGCACAGCCCCGTTGATGCGGGAGGCGGCAATGAAACAAGTTCTGGCGATTGTGTTTGCTCTGGTGCTGGCGGGCTGCGCGACGGCGCCGGATGCGGGCCAGCCGCTTCCAGTGCGGGTCGTGAGTTTCAATGTCTGGGGGGCAGGCGGCAATGCCGGTAAACCGATTGATGAAACGGTGGCGGTGCTGAAGGCGCTCGATGCAGACATCATCGGCCTGCAGGAAACCCAACTGGAGGGCGAGATCTGCTCCGGCGACATCTGCCCGGCCCGGGGCGAAAGCCGCGCCCCTGCGCTTGCTGAAGCGCTGGGTTATTACCACTACGTGCAGAGGAAGGAGAATGCGGCCCTGTGGTCGAATGCCATTCTCAGCCGCTGGCCGATTTCGGCGGCCACACAGAATGATCTCGGCGTCAGGATCGAAGCGCCTGGCCGTACGATCTATACGTTCAACGTGCACCTCTGGGACTATCCGTACCAGCCTTACCAGTTCGCAGGCATTCCGTATGAAACGGCGCCTTTCCTCACCACGCCGGAGGAAGGCGTGCAGGCCGCCCGGGCTGCCCGGGGCGGGGCAGTTGACCTTCTGGTTGCGGAGCTGGGCGAGGCGAGGACGGGCGACGCGATCTTCGTGACCGGTGATTTCAACGAGCCCTCGTGGCGCGACTGGACCGAGCGCGCTATGGCGGCGGGCCGGCACCCGCAGGCGGTGGCGTTTCCGGCCGCGAAAATGCTGGAGGAGGCCGGCCTGACCGACACCTACCGCTTCGTGCATCCCGACGAGATGGCGAAGCCCGGGTTTACCTGGAGCCCGACAACCGCGCCCAATGATCCGGCAGACCATCACGACCGGATCGATTATGTCTTCGCCGGCGGCCCATTCCTCAGTGTGACGAATGCCCAGGTTGCCGGCGAAGCTGTCCCGCCGGCGGAAATCGCCTTCACGCCCTGGCCGTCCGATCACCGTGCGGCTGTTGCGGACGTCACGATCGGGCGCTGATCGGCGTCAGAACGGCCAGACCTCGAGACCGTGAACCGCGTTGCGGACGTCCCGCGACAGGGTCACGAACCGGACCGTGCGGTTTTCTGCAAGATCGTGCAGCGCAAGGGTGGACGGCGACGATCCGGCGGCGATCAGCGTGTCGGTGACGGCGCACAGGCCGCGCGCGAAACCGGGCCGTGCGGTATGGCCATCGGCATGGTCCATGTGCGTGAGGGTGGCCGGGTCATAAGCCGGAACCCTGAAGGTGCGCTGGCGCGACGGCGTGACATAGCGGATCATGTCGGCGGCGGTGTCATTGAACAGGATGCCGTTCCGGAAGGGCTGCGCATTGTGGGTTCCCGCTGGCAGCGAGGCCCGCAACGAAACGGTCTTTCCGTCAAAGTGCAGCAGGCCCGGCGTGTGCAGGCCGCTGAAAAACAGGCCGTTGGCCGCCGCGCAGATCGAGTTCAGGTGCAGCGTATTCGCGGGCGCGGGTCCATTGTCCGAGCACGGATCAAAGGACGACAAGGCCACGCCCCCTGGACCGGGCGTCAGACGCAGGCCCCATGTAAACGCGCGCGCAAAAAGGGAAAATCCGAGGAGACCGTCGAATCCCGTCGAGGTGAGGAACAACATGCCGTCCCGCACGCTGATCTCATGGCAATGCTTCAGGTAGCGGCAGCGGTGGCTGGACTTAAGAGTGAAGTCCGGCGTGTAGACGAAGAGTTCGTCGCTGGCTGCGATATAGATTTCTTCGGGTGCGGCAGGGTCCGGCCCGAAGGCGATCCCGCGCAGACCGCGGTCCCATCCCCGGCCGGACCAGTCGATGTCCATCCGGTTCCAATCGATCTTCTGTTCAACCCGGTCCTGGCCGAAGTCGACGAGATAGACGCCGCCATGGCTCTCGCCCTGCCGGGCACCCCGAATGACGGATGTTGCAAGGAGCTGGGTCATGTCCGGGCTCAGGCCTTTGGCGCGACATAGTCAAAGATGAAGGAGAGGCGGTCTTCCTGTCCTGTATTCATCACGGAATGGATCTTCTGGTTGTTGATTTCGACCGCTTCGCCGACCGGCATCGGGCAGGGCCGTCCGTCAATCGTGAAGCGGACGCCTTCATTGCTGGTCAGCGGGATGTGGATGCGGTGACCGGCGCGGAAAGACGCGAGCGAGTCGATATGAGGCTTTATCCGGCCCCCGGCGACCAGTTTCGCCACCACCGCGCGCAGAATTGTGCCGCCGGGCGGATAGTGCTGCTGAAGGATGGCGCGCATCAGGGGAACCGCGAGATCGGCAAGACGGTCCCAGCCCGGCTGTTTCGAGATCGTCACGTCCGGCCAGGCTTCGTCGCAGAACAGGAGCACCACCGACTGGGTATCGTGATGGACGTCATATGCGCGCTGGCGGAGGTCGAATTCGCGCCAGGCTTCCTCGGGAAGGGCTGCAGCGCGGGCTGCGAGGGCCTGCGAGTCCACCGGCCCCAGCGATCGCCACAAGGCTCCGATATCCATTATGAAAACAACCCCCAGGTTTGTGCCGGCGATCCGAACAACCACCGACGACGGCCATCTTCAAGTCCTGGGGGCTGCGTCTCAAAAAGTTCACTGGCAGGTCGGCACGTCCCGCGACATCTGGTAACGGCAAGACGTGTTCGTCCCGCGCGGGGGGCAAACGCGCTTTGACTGGGGATTGACGAATGAAAACGTCTCGTAGCGTACGAATTCTGGTAGGTTCCGTGTCGACCGCGGCCCTGGTCTGCGGCCTCGGGTTCCCGCTCACGGCTTCTGCGGAAGAGACGCCGGAGCTGCAGCTCCAGGCGGTGATCGTTACGGCGCGCAAGCGTTCGGAAAGCCTGCAGGATGTACCGGCCAGCGTGCAGGCGTTTGGCGATGAAGAGATCCAGCGCCTCAACATCACGAAGTTCGAAGACTATGCGCGGTTTGCGCCGTCGGTCTCGTTCAACACCCAGGGGCCTGGACGGACCAAGCTGGTGATCCGCGGCGTGGCCGAAAGCAGCGCCAGCCGTTCGGGTCAGTCTTCGGCCGGGATTTATCTGGACGATCAGCCGATCACCTCGAATGCTCAAACCCCGGACGTTCGCATCGTTGACGTAAATCGCATCGAGGTTCTCAGCGGCCCGCAAGGCACGCTGTATGGCGCGAGCTCGCAATCGGGAACGCTGAAGATCATCACCAACAAGCCGGACGCGTCAGGCGTCTCGGGATCGGCAGAAGCCACGGTCAAATCCCTGGACGAGGGCGGCAGTTCGTATGACATTCAGGGGGTGGCCAATCTTCCGGTCGTCGAAGACAAGCTGGCGGTGCGTATCGTCGGGTTTTATGGCGAAGAGTCCGGTTATGTCGACAACGTGCCGGGCACCACGCCCCGCGGCACGGTCAGCAACGCGGCAATTGCAGAAAACGACGTTGACAAGACCAGGACCTTTGGCGGCCGCGCGGCGGCGCTCTACGAAATCGACGCGAACTGGTCGGCCACGGCGAGCTACGCTTTCCAGACCTCCGATGCCGACGGCCTGTCGGATTATGATCCGCTGGTCGGCGACCTCCAGACGATCAAGTTCTACGACGAAAGCCGTAAGGATGAGTGGAACCAGGCGGCCCTGTCGGTCGAAGGGGATATGGGCTTTGCCGACCTGATCGTCACCGCCTCGCATTTCCGCCGGGACATCGACTCGATCTCCGACAATACCGCCTACATGCAATTCCTGTCCGCGAAGGCGGTTGCGGATCCGGCCAACTACGCCTTCTACGATTTCGGCCCGGACCCGATCGGCTTCTACGATTTCCAACTGAAGGAGCGCCGCTCGGCGCTCGAGGCACGCCTGTCGTCGAATGACGACGCGTCGCGCTGGAACTGGATCATCGGCGCCTTCTACGAAAAGATCGAAGGCGATACGCTCGCCGGCGCCCACATCAAGGATTACGAACTTTCACCGTCCTTCGCGTCCGTGGCTGCCTATCTTGACGCGCCGACCGATATCTATTTCTACCAGAAGGTCGGCTATGATCAGGACCAGGTCGCGCTGTTCGGCGAGGTAAGCTACAAGCTCACCGAACAGCTGACCGGAACCGTTGGTGCACGGTATTTTGACGCCAACAATGATCAGTCGATCTACACGGAAATCCCGCAAGGCCTGCCGGTTGAGGACTCGGTCTCGCCGGCGCCGGAGAACGGCTTCACACCGAAGCTCAGCCTCGCCTGGCAGCCGAACGACGACATGCTGGTCTACACGACCTATTCGCAGGGTTTCCGCCTCGGCGGCGCCAACCGCGACAAGCCCGGCCTCGCCGTGCCCAAGCAGTATGACGCCGATAAGCTGACCAACTTTGAAGTCGGCCTCAAGTCCTCCTTCGCCGACAAGCGCGTGACGTTCAACGCCGCCGCCTTCCTGATGTCGTGGGACGATTTCCAGCTAGAAGTGCGCAACCCCGACCCCGCCACGTTCTTCTTCGTCACGGCCAATGTCGGGCAGGCCGAGATCAAGGGCATCGAAGCCCAGCTCGACGCGCTTGTGACCGACTACCTTCAGGTCGGCCTTGCGGGCACCCTGCTGTCTGCGGAACTGTCGGAGCCGAGTGACTTCCTCGGCGCGCCAGAGGGCTCGCGCCTCCCCGTGACGCCGGAAGAGAAATTCTCGGTGTATGCGGACTACCGCATTCCGGCGGACGCGCTCGGCGGTGATTTCCACCTGCGCGGCGACTACAGCTACACCGGCGCCAGCGTGAACAATGTAGATCCGGCGGCGGCGCAGTCTCTTGACGCTTACAGCCTCGCCAATTTCCAGCTCGGTTTCGATGCCGGGGACTGGAGTGTCAACGTGTTCCTGAACAATGCCTTCGACGAACGCGGCGTGACGTACATCAGTCCGTCCGAGTTCAAGGACAGCCTCAATGTCGTGCGGCCTCGCGAATTCGGGCTGACGCTGTCAAAGTCATTCTGAGAGACCGGCGTCAGCAGGCAGGCACCTGCAGCCCGGGCCGGCCAGGCGCCGCCTGCTCGGCTTTTTTCCGGTACGAATTGGTACTGACTTCAGCAGACTGTTGCAGACAACTGGTCTTGTCCAGCTGAGGCTGGGGAGAGCGGCTTCAACTGGCAAGCGGCGTTGGTGATCCAGGCAAGCAACAGCTTTCCACATTCCCGTCATTATGCCTGCAGCCCAAACGGTGTCTTGGGGTCAAAAGCAAAGGCGTCCAGGAAAGGCGGGACCAATCAGTCAGTCTCGGGGGCGTACTTTGAGGAAGCTGATTGGCCGGCAGGTAAGATTGAACGAGACGCGCTGATGCCACCTAGATCATCGCTGCGCCTTTGGCCGCGATCATGACTGTCGGCGTATTCGTGTTGCCAGAAGTTATCTGCGGCATCACCGACGCATCGATCACCCGGAGCCCGTCGAGCCCCCTCACGCGAAGCCTGGCGTCGACGACCGCCATCGGGTCATCGCCGCGGCCCATCTTCGCTGTGCCCACAGGATGGAAAATCGTAGTGCCGATATCGCCGGCGACGTGAGACAAATCCTTGCCGGGTGAAGAGCCGCCGGGGACGTATTCCTCAGGGCTGAACCGTGCAAGTGCAGGCTGTTGCATAAGGCGCCGCGTCATCCTTATTGCATCAGCCGCAATCTGTCTGTCTTCGTCCGTATCGAGATAGTTCGGGTCTATGACCGGGGCGGCGCCAGGGTCGCCGGACGCGACCCTGACCGACCCCCGGGACGTAGGGCGCAGGTTACAGACGGCTACCGTAATGGCAGGAAATCGATGTAAGGGCTCGCCAAACTTGTCGAGCGACAAAGGCTGAACGTGAAACTGTACGTTCGCGCGCGATTGCCTTTCGTCCGAGCGCGCGAAGATGCCGAGCTGCGACGGCGCCATGGTCATCGGGCCGCGCCGCCGCAAGGCATAATCCAAACCCATATTCACTTTGCCGAACAGCGCATAATAGATCTGGTTCAGCGTTTTGGCGCCAGAGACCTTATAGATTGCCCGCAGTTGGAGATGGTCCTGAAGATTGGCGCCCACGCCGGGCAAATCCAGGATCGGCGCTATTCCCGATCGCGCCAGAACTGCCGCGGGGCCGATGCCCGAACGTTGCAGAATTTGCGGGCTGCCGATTGCGCCGGCGCACAAGATGATTTCCCTGCGAGCCTCAACCCTGTAGCGCTGTCCACCTTGCCTGAAGATCAGTCCCGACGCCCGGCCATGGGTGATCGTTACACTCTCGATCAGCGCGCCTGTTTCCAAACGCAGGTTGCTGCGTCCCCGTGCGGGCTTCAGAAAGCCCCGCGCGGCAGACCAGCGGCGCCCGTCCTTCTGGTTGACGTGGAAATATCCGGAGCCTTCATTGTTGCCCGTGTTGAAGTCGGATGTTCTTGGGATTCCGAGTTCCAAAGCGGCGTCGCGAACCGCGTCGAGGATCTGCCATTTGACCCGGGGCGCCTCGACGCGCCATTCCCCGCCGACACCGTGAGCCTCGCTTTCACCAAGGAAATGGTCTTCGATGTCCCGAAACACCGGCAACACATCCTCCCATCCCCAACCCGGCAGTCCACTGTCGCGCCAAGCGTCATAGTCCTCAGCCTGGCCGCGCATGTTGATCATGGCGTTGATCGCTGACGAACCACCGATCACCTTCCCGCGCGGATAAGCCAGGGTCCGCCCATTCAGGCCCGGTTGCGGCGTCGTCTCGTACATCCAGTCGGAACGTGGGTTGCCGATCGCAAACAGATAGCCGACCGGCACATGATACCAGATCCAGTTATCCGTCCCGCCCGCCTCAAGCAGCAGTACCCTCTTTGAAGGATCAGACGACAGCCGATTGGCAACAACACAGCCAGCCGAGCCCGCCCCGGCGATAACGTAGTCGTACTCGCCGGCGAACGGTTTGGGTGCCTCGTGCATCAGCCAGGCTGAACGTCAATGAAGCGGCCGCCATCTCTGGCGAGGCGCTTGAGCGTTTCGGACGGTGCAAACCGTTCGTCTGCCGCTCCGAGGCGCTCCATGGTTGCCAGGACCGCCTCCGCGCCGACCATGTCGCCGTAGAGCATCGGCCCGCCTTTGTCGGCTGGCCAGCCATAGCCATTCAGCCAGACGATATCGATGTCGGAGGCGCGCTGCGCCTTCTTCTCTTTCAGGATCTTGAGACCCTCGTTGATCATCGGGTGGATACAGTCTGAAATGATCTCGTCAGGGCCAGGTGCGGCGCCGGCTGAAACCCCTGTGATCTGAGCAATGATGCGCGCAGTGACATCGGACGGAACTGGGCGGCGGCTTTCATCATAATCGTAGTAGCCCGCGCCTGTTTTCTGACCCCGGCGGTCCAGTTCGCAAAGGGCGTCCCGGATCGGGTTCGCCGTCCTGGCGCCCTTCTTCCACCCGATATCGAGACCGGCCAGATCAGACATCTGATACGGCCCCATTCGAAACCCGAACGTGTTCAGTGCGGCGTCCACGTCCCACGGCAAGGCGCCTTGCGCGACCAGATTCTGAGCTTGCGCTTGGCGGGCAAACAAGATGCGGTTGCCTACGAATCCTGGGCAGACTCCCACAAGCACCGCGATCTTGTTGATGGTCCTGGCGAGATCCATGCATGTCGCGATCACGTCATTGGCCGTGTGATCCGCGCGAACGATTTCGAGCAATTTCATCACGTTCGCGGGCGAGAAAAAGTGGAGCCCGATCACATCCTCTTTGCGTTTTGTAACGCTGGCGATCTCATCGATATTGAGCGCCGAGGTATTGGTCGCCAGGATTGCTCCGGGCTTCAGAATCCGGTCAAGTTCAGCAAATATCTGTTTTTTCAACCCCATGTCTTCGAAGACAGCTTCGATCACCAGATCGCAATCGGCCAGGGCCTCAATCTCCATAGTGCCTGTGAGGCGCCCCATACGTTCGGCGACCTCGTTCTGAGGAAAGCGGCCATTGTCAGCGCTACGCTGATAATTGCCGCGCACCACCGCCAGACCGCGATCAAGCGCCTCCGGCTTCTGCTCGAGAATGAACACTGGAATGCCCGCAGAGGCGAAGTTCATGGAAATGCCGCCGCCCATCGTGCCGGCGCCGATCACACCGACTTTCGCGACTTTGCGCCGAGGGGTGTTCGCCGGCACATCCGGGACTAGCCAGGCATCACGCCCAGCCTGGGCGATATAGTCGGAAACTTCAGTCGGCGTCATGGAGATGGCAGGCATCGTGTTCTCTTTCGCTTGTTCTGCGCCTCGGTATGGGCAGGCCCCTTGAAATGACCCGGCGCACCCTACGCCGTTATTCCGTGAAGATGGAAGCTTTGACGTCGAAGCAAGACGCCGCAGATTGACCGGCAGATCAACGGGCAGTGTCAGGCCAGAGAGCCGGGCCAGAGAGCCGGGCCAGAGAGCCGGGCCAGAGAGCCGGGCCAAGGTAGCGCCCCCGGGCGCGACCGCCAGAACTTCGCTCATTTGCAAGTCTGAAGCGGCACGCCCCCTCTAGCGTTTGGCGCTGCAACCAGACTAGGAATAACTCATGAACAGCAAAGTCCTTCGTTACGTCCTGGTGGCGCACGCTTCAATCGTGTTGGCACCTTGCGCGCGCGCCGATGTGCTGGAAATCCAGCCTGACGGACGTGTGATCATGTTCGAGGGGCCAGCCGCGCATGTCGGCGACGACGTGCGTGCCATAAAGCCGGTTGATGTTACTAAGCCATATCCCAAGCGGGGCCCGCAGGCGGCGACAGCCCTGTACTTCAACGCCGCCGCAGCGAAGCAAGAGCTGAGCCCGCGCCTGCTCGAAGCTGTGGCCTATGTTGAATCCCGGTTCAACGATGATGCCGTGTCGCCGGCAGGCGCCGTTGGTGCGATGCAGTTGATGCCAGCCACGGCGGCGGAGCTTGGCGTTGACCCCAGCATCCCGTCAGAAAACATTCAAGGCGGAGCAAGTTATCTGCGCCAGATGCTTGAGCTTTTCGACGGCGATCTTACGCTTGCTTTGGCTGCGTACAACGCGGGCCCCGGAGCTGTGCGACGGTACGGCGCGGTTCCGCCGTTTGAGGAAACACAAGAATACGTGGAGGCCGTCTTGAGCTACATGGCGGATGTCGCAAGTATGGAGAGCCGACAGTGACGACCCAGAGTAAGATTTCGGCCACGCGCGCGCCATTGCCCGCGCTGAGTGCTACCTTGGCGCTACTCCTTGCCACTCCCGGTCACGCCGCCGCCCAGGTGATTGCAAGCGACCCTCGGGGATCGGGTCCGATCCTGGCGGCCGTCAGCTGGGTGCAGGGCACCTTGCTTGGCAATGTCGCGACGGCTGTGGCTGTAATCGCGGTTGCCATAGTCGGATTCATGATGTTGACCGGACGAATGAACTGGCGACATGGGATCACGGTCATCCTCGGCTGTTTCATTCTCTTCGGGGCGGCTGCGATTGTCGCGGGCATCCAGGCCGCTGCCAGTCTGGCGCGTTAGAGCAATGGCGATGCTCCATCGAGACGTTGTTTTTTCTGCGCTGACCCGCCCGCAGATGTTCGCTGGCGTGTCTTACAGCTTTTTCGTTTTGAACCTCGTCGTCACGACCGAGGTTTTCCTGATCACCAAATCCTTTTGGGCTATCCTCGCCGCATTGGTGTTGCACGGCATTGGTTATGCGCTCTGCGCGCGCGACCCCCGGTTTCTCGATCTCTGGATCTTGAAGGCCAGCCGATGTCCGCGCGTAAAACAATACAATCGTTGGGGATGTAATTCCTACGCCCCATGAGCCGAAAGAGGCAGCCCCCCCGAACGTCAACCGGGCAGTCGCGAGCAGCCCGGCGTGAGCAGGGCGGGGCGTCCATGCTTCCGTTTGCGAAGCATGTTGACAATATCACGCTGGCAACCCGCGAAGGCGATCTTTTGCAGGTCATTCACCTGCAGGGTTTTTCATTTGAGACTGCGGATACCGAAGAGCTCAATTACCGAAAAACCGTCCGCGATACGATGCTTCGCAGTTTGGCGACGTCCCGGCTCGCCTTGTATCACCATATCATTCGCAGGCGGGTTGATCCCGAACTGGAAGGTACGTTCACGAACCAATTCACAGGCGCCATCGACCGGGCCTGGAAGGGGCGCATCAGCTCAAAAAAGCTGCTGGCGAATGATCTGTTTCTGACGTTGGTGCGCCGGCCGTCGCAAGGCCAGATGGGCTGGCTTGACGGACTTTTGCAGGCGGGATCTTCGGCGAATGCTGCGTCAAGCCTCGCCCGGGAGCGCCGGGATCTGGATGCCACGCGTGAGGGCTTGCTTGCCGCCCTGGCGCCATATGGACCGCGTGTTCTCAGCGTCTATGACGGGCCACAAGGCAAGTGTTCTGAACTTCTGGAATTGTTTGCGTGCATCTACAATGGGTCTTACCGGCCTGTTGGGCTGGCGACCCGCGACGTGAGCGCAGCGATCCCTTGCCGAAGGGTGAGCTTCGGCTCTGACGCTCTGGAGCTGGCGCCAACCGGCGATCAGCGCGCCAGCTTCGGCGCGATTATTTCGCTGAAGGAATACCCTCCGCACACGTCGCCGGGTCAGTTCGACAACCTCATGCGCCTGCCGCATGAATTCGTATTGACCGAGAGTTTTGCCTTTGCTGACCGCCAAAACGCACTTGACCGGATGAACCTCGCTCTGCGCCGAATGCGTGCTGCGGACGACGACGCGCGCACGTTGCAGGCAGACCTTGTGCTGGCCAAGGACGATCTGTCTGCCGGCCGGGCGGCTTTCGGTGAACACCATATAACCGTTCTCGTGCGTTCGGACCAACTGGAGTCGCTTCACGAAGCGGCAGGCGAGGTTCAGGCGGCATTGTCCGAAGTCGGCGCAATCGCGGTGCGCGAACAGTCGGCGCTCGAGCCGTCGTTCTGGGCCCAGTTTCCCGGGGCGTTCAAGTTCATCCCGCGCAGGTCCCTGATCTCATCCGCCAACTTTGCGGGGATGGCGAGCTTTCACAACCACCCGCTTGGCCAGGCGCAGGCGAACCATTGGGGGCCAGCCGTCACGGTGTTGGAGACGACGGCATCATCGCCTTACTTTTTCAACTTCCACCGCGGTGACCTCGGAAACTTCCTGATCATCGGCCCGTCCGGCACTGGCAAGACCGTTTTGCTGAACTTCCTGCTTGCTCAGGCGCAGAAATTCAATCCGCGGATCGTCTTCTTCGACAAGGACCGCGGCGCTGAAATTTTCCTGCGCGCCATGAATGCCCGGTACGAGGTGCTGCGGCCCGGTCAGCCTACCGGTTTTAATCCCTTGCAGTTGCCCGACACCTCTGCGAACCGCCGTTTTCTTCAAATGTGGTGCGCGCGGCTTCTGACCAGCCACGGCGAAGTTTTGACCTCTGACGATATGGCGGTCATCTCGGATGCCGTCAGCGCGAATTTCGATCAGGCGCCCGGTCTGCGCCGCCTTCGGTTTTTCCGGGAATTGTTCACCGGGCTGCGCCGGCCATCCACGGGAGATCTGGCTGCGCGACTTTCTCCTTGGGTCGGTACGGGCGACCGAGCATGGCTTTTTGACAACGACGCTGACCTTATCGATCTGAGCGCGCGCAGTATCGGATTCGACATGTCGCAGGTCCTTGATGATGCCCTGCTGCGCACGCCCGTAATGATGTATCTGTTCCATTGCGTCGAGCAAAGGCTGGACGGAGACCCGACCATAATCGTGGTCGATGAAGGCTGGAAAGCCCTGGACGATGAGGTTTTCGTCGCGCGTATCCGCGATTGGGAAAAGACCATTCGCAAACGTAACGGCATTGTCGGTTTTGCAACACAGAACGCCGGCGATGCACTGGAAAGCAGAATTGCCAGTGCCATCATCGAGCAATCGGCGACGCAGATATTTCTGCCCAATCCTAAAGCCCGGGCCGAAGACTATTGTCAGGGGTTTGGACTGACCGTCCATGAATTGGACCTGATCCGGACCTTGCCGGACACGTCTCGATGTTTCTTGATCAAGCATGGGCGCGATAGCGTGGTTGCACGCCTCAACTTGTCTGGGCTGCCGGAGTTGCTTACGGTGCTCTCGGGCAGCGAACGCAGCGTGCGTCTGCTCGATGGCCTGCGCGCCCAGTTCGGTGATGACCCGGCAAGCTGGCTTCCGCGGCTGCTGGCGGAGGCAAGATAGATGCCGATATGCCCTTCCACGGTCGATAACGGGATCGTCACCGGGCTCGTCAGCACGGTCGATTGCCATATCCGTGTTTATGTCCAGGACTCCTATAGAAACCTGGTTGGGCCAGACACGGTATTCGCTATTGCGTTCACGGGCATGCTGACGATCTACATCGCGCTCTTTGGCTACCAGATGTTGCTGGGGCGGGGCGGCGCCAGGCTCACCGATTTGCCGGTGATGGCACTCAAGATCGGCTTGATACTTGCCTTTCTGACCAGTTGGGCAGCCTACCAGACGGTCTTCTTCAATCTCCTGTTCGAAGGCCCCCGGGAGCTGTTGAGCTATGTTCTGTCGCCGATGGCCCGGACCAGCGAAGGCTTCAACGGCGACGTCTATGGCGGCGTTGAGGCGTCGTACCGGGTCATGACGGACTCCGCTGCTGCCTATGCCAAGCAAGCAGGAAACCATGCCAACCTCCTGCAGGGCGGGCCGGCGCTGGGATCTGGCTTGCTCTGGTTTGGCGCGATCACGATCCTGTTCATCACGGCAGGTCTTATCGTTGCGGCAAAAATCGTCCTGGGCCTTTTACTTGCTCTGGGCCCCGTCTTTATCGGATTTTTCTTGTTTGACACCACACGGGGCCTCTTCGACGGCTGGCTGCGTACCACGATTGCGTTCGCGTTCGCCCCGCTTGCGGTTCACGTCTTTGGCGCGGGCATGTTGCTGATGATGCAGCCGTTCCTGGAAGCGCTGGCTCAGAATGTCGCGCGGGGCATTTTTGATATGGGTCCCATCATGACGCTGTCATTGATCGTGGCCGTCTTCGCAGTTGTGATGTTGCAGGCACTCAGCATCAGTACACGGATCGCCGGCGGGTTTTCCTCGCCGCGCGGCCGGGCCGTCCTGGACGCGCGCGACCTGCCGGAGCCGAGCCTGGCTGGCCGAACCGCCGCAACCAGCGGGCCCAGCCGCGCGGCTGAAATCAGCGCGCAGTCTTCCCGCGAAGAGCTGCGCGAACAGATGAGCCTTTCGGTAGACCGGCGGTCGGGCAGCATCGCAGACAGTCTGGCTGTGGAGCAAATTGCGCCTCAGCAGCGCCTCGGCCAAGCCTATCAACGTGTCCCTAAACCGACCCGGGATACATCAACGTGAGCGGCGACCTTGTGAACCGGACAGGCGGCCTGGATGATCGCGGCAGTGCCCTCGATCAGCGTCAGGACCACTACATTCTGACGCAGCGTTGGACAGAGCCGGAACCTGCGCCGTCCCATCGGACGGGATGGTGGGTGGCGTGTGTCCTGTTTGTCATTTGTGCGGCGCAGGCCGCCGCGATCGCGCTGATGCTGCCGCTCAAGGAAATTGTGCCCTATACGATCCTTGTCGATCGCCAGACCGGCTACGCAGAAACGATCCGCGGCGTCGAAATCGGCGCGCTTGCAGAAGACGAGGCGATCACTCAGTCGTTCCTGGCGCAATATGTCCTCGGCCGGGAAACTTACGACAAAATCGATCTGGCTGAACGCTACCAGCGGGTTGCCCTATGGTCGGACGGCGAGGCGAGGGCGAGCTATGTTGACAGTTATCGCTCCGACAATCCGAGCAGCCTGCCCTTGATATTGCCCAGTGGCACGCGCACTGAAATAACGATCAAGTCGGTCGAGATCTTGTCGCGCAACAGTGCGCGTTTACGGTTCGAAACCAGGACGTTCGTGCCGGCGCGCGCCATGGAGCGCGCGGACTATCAGGCTTTGATCGGCTTTCAGTACAATGATGCAGCGATGCGAATGGAGGACCGGCTGATCAACCCTTTGGGTTTTCAGGTCACCACTTACCGCCGGGATGCTGAAACCATCGCGCCTCTCACCGGGGCAGCTTCGCCCCAACCGGTTCCAGACGCACTTGCCTCATCTTCAGAAAAGCCAAAAGCGGAGTTGCAGCCTTGATTCCCCGAGCCCTTGCGACCCTCTTCGCCGTGTTCACATTTGCGCTTGCAGCGCCCGGCGCGCAGGCCGCTCCTGACGCGTCCTTCGCAAGCGATCCGCGCATTCGGGTTATTCCGTACGACCCGGACCAGGTGATCAACCTGGTGGGCCATCTCGGATATCAGATGATGATCGAGTTTGGATCCGATGAGCAGATTGAGAACGTATCCATCGGCGACTCGCTCGGTTGGCAAGTCACGCCCAACCGCCGCGCCACGCTGTTGTTCTTGAAACCGCTGACCCTCGACGCGACGACCAACATGACTGTGGTCACGAACCTGCGTCGCTATGCGTTTACACTTTCAGCCGACGAAATTCGTCATTCGGACGATCCAGCCCTCATCTATACGCTCCGTTTCGCTTATCCGCCCGCGCCCGTAATCGTACCTGAGCCCGTTGCAGAACCAGAGCCCCCGCCGCCGCCCGAGCCTGTCCAGCTGAACTTCAATTACTCATTCAGCGGATCCCAAAGCACCGCGCCTGCGCGGGTCTTCGACGACGGCGTGTTCACCTATTTTCAGTTCGCACCGCAAGCCGATGCGCCCGCCATATTTGTCGTTGGCGCCGATGGGCAGGAGGAACTCGCCAACGCGCAGGCCCGCGCAGGATCGATCGTGATCGACAGGATCGCCCGCACCTTCATCCTGCGCTACGGTAAGGCGAGAACGGAAGTCTTCAACGACGCCTTTGTCCCGACACCAGCCGAGGTTGATGGTCCTCGTCCAAGAGACCCGAAATCGCGCCGCAAGAAGGAGCGCTAGACATGGCCGGATCCGATTTTCCGTCTGATTTTGACGATGATTTTGAGGGATCAAACAACCGCCCGCGGGTCGCGATCCCCCAAGGCGGCTTTGTCATGCCTATCGCGGTTCTGGCTGCCGTCGGCCTCGGCGGCTTTGTATTCTGGCAGCTTTCGCAAGGACGGGCGCGTGTTGAGCAGGCGCGGTTGACCGACCCGGTGGAAGACGCAACAGCCGTGATTTCGACGCAAGGCGTGCCGCCGCCGCCTCAAGCGGCGTTCGCTGACCCCGAGCCACCTCCGGTTGAGCTGCCGCCCGTGATCATGCAACTCGAGCCGGTCGCAGCAGAAGCGCCTTCCGCCGCAGATCTCGACCGGGAAGCACGTCTGAGAGCCCCGGCATTGGTGGTCGATCTGGGGCAGTCAGGCCCGCCCGAGACTTTGGGCACAGGGGGAGTGTCCATGGCGGCAGGCGCCATTTCGCAAGCCCTGATGCCTGGAACCAAAGCCAGCTTGCCTTCAGCGCTCAACAATGACGAGTCGTTCGCCCAACGATTTGGGGTCGGGGACTCGGCGGAGCCGGCGCTGGCGCGCGCCATGACGAATCCTGAAGCGACTGTGCCCGAAGGGGCAATTATTCCAGCCGTTCTCGAGACCGCGATAAATTCTGATTTGCCTGGCTATACGCGCGCCCTCGTCAGCCGCGATGTGCGGGGTTTTGATGGCCAGTCTGTTCTGATCCCAAGGGGAAGCCGCTTGATCGGGCAATACCGATCCGGCGTGGCGCTTGGCCAGTCCCGCGCATTTGTTATCTGGACCCGGCTGATCCGGCCAGATGGGGCAACAATTGAGTTGGCGGCGCCCGGCGCCGACGCGCTGGGCCGGGGCGGTCTCGAAGGCGATGTGGATCGACATTTTTTTCAGCGGTTTGGGAGTTCCATTCTCTTTTCGTTGATTGATGCCGGCATTGGGGCGGCAGATGACGACTCCGACACTCAGGTCATCGTCAGCCAGAGCCGCGCGCTCGGTGAAGCGGCTCTGTCGGAGCGCAGCGGTTCGTTCAATATTTCACCCACAATCACGGTCCCGCAGGGCGCTCCGATCAGGGTGATTGTAACCCGCGACCTCGATTTTTCCGACGTGGGAGCGTTGGATGACTGAAACGGCGGGGGCGTATCTCCGAACGTTTCTCGCGCCGCTCGAGCCATGGCTGGAACGCAGCGACGTCACGGATGTGCTTGTAAACACGCCTGGCGAGGTCTGGTTTGAAACGCTTGGCAGCGGCATGCAGCGCGCGTCTGCCCCGGAGCTCACGGCGACCACGCTCCTTCGTCTGGCGCAACAAATTGCGGCCGCTTCCCATCAGGGCATAAGCCGCGAACATCCGATCCTGTCCGCCACGCTGCCGGACGGCGCCCGTGTTCAGATCGTCGCGCCGCCGGCCACGCGGGCGCACCTGGCGATGGCCATTCGCAAACATGTGATTGCCGATTTGTCGATTGACACATTTTCCGAGGCAGGCAGTTTCGCCCATACCTGCCGTGCCGACGTTTCCAAGCCCTCGGCTCCGGACGCAGAACTGAACTCGCTGTTGCAGTCCGGAGACGTCAAGGCGTTCTTGAAACGCGCCATCGCGAAGCGGAAGACGATCCTGATCTCGGGGGGCACGGCGTCCGGCAAGACGACGTTTCTGAATGCCTTGCTCAAGGAAATGCCGCCCGCGCAGCGTATCATCGCCATTGAAGATACACCGGAAGTTTCGCTTGCACGACCAAACACCGTTGGACTGGTCGCCGTCAAAGGCGCAATGGGCGAGTCGCGTCTTGGCCTCGACGACCTGATGCAAGCGGCGCTGCGAATGCGGCCCGATCTTTTGCTTGTTGGAGAAATTCGGGGATCCGAAGCCTTCACATTCTTGCGGGCGATAAACACCGGCCATCCCGGCTCCATGACCACGGTCCATGCTGACAGTCCGCGCGGCGCGCTGGAGCAAATTGCGTTCATGTCACTTCAAGCCGGAATCAATTTGAGCCGAACGGACGTCATCGAGTATGCCCGTGAGACAATTGACGTGATCGTCCAGTTGTCACGCGTCGATGGGAAGCGCGTCGTCACTCAAATCGCGCACGGACTGAATGGAATTTGATCTTCGCACAAGAAACTGTGAACATGTTTAGCCTAGAAGAGAATCAGCTAGTCGTTTGTTCGTCGCACGAAATGGCCTGACACAACTCAACATGTCAGCAATTCGTTGACAAACTTGCTGAACGCAATTCGGACCGGGGGACTGAAATGACGTTAAAGGGACTGTTGGCGGGCCTGGCCCTTCTCGTCGTTGCAAGTTGTGGCGGCGGCGGTGGGGGTAGCTCAACCCCGCCCGTATCAAATCCGCCCCCTGTGCCCCCGACGCTCATCTCTGAAGCGGAAGCGTCGAGATTTCTGGCCCAGGCCAGTTTTGGCGCCACGACGACCTCGATCAGCGCCGTCCGCCAGAATGGCATCAATGCCTACATCACCGCGCAGATTGCGGCGCCGCGCCCGGCACAAACTCATCTGGCCTGGATGGACCGTCGGCTGACCGAATTGCGCGCGGCGAACCCCACTGCAAACGTCAGCGCCAACCAGTTTTATGAGTCCTGGTGGAGCCAATCGGTCACGGCCGAAGATCAGCTGCGCCAGCGCGTTACGTTTGCCCTGTCGCAGATATTTGTCATTTCGCTGGTCGACAGCGCCGTCGATCCTCGCGGCGCAGCCTCATACTATGACATGTTGTCAGCGAACGCCTTCGGAAACTATCGCACATTGTTGGCGGAGGTCACCCGCCATCCTCAGATGGGCAGATACCTGACTTATCTGGCGAACGAAAAAGAGGATGCCAACGGCACGCGGACGCCGGATGAAAACTATGCCCGCGAAGTCATGCAATTGATGTCGCTTGGGCTGTATGAATTGAACGCAGATGGTTCGCGGCGTCTGGACGCAAATGCGGTGCCGCTTCCGGCCTATACGCCGGCGGACATTTCCGGGCTCGCGCGTGTCTTCACCGGCCTCTCGTGGTGGCACCCGACGCCGACACGTTCCACCTTTTTCGGCGGTAGCCGGCAAGCGGACGCAGTGATCCGTCCGATGATTTTTTACCCGGAGTTTCATTCGACCTCCGCCAAGACGTTTCTCGGCATCACGATCCCGGCTTCGACAACTGTGGACGCCGAGGGCGACTTGAACCGGGCGTTGGACACGATCGCCAACCATCCGAATGTTGGCCCCTTCATGGCGACACGCCTGATCAAAGCGCTGGTCACCAGCAATCCCAGCCCGTCCTATATCCAGCGGGTTACAACCGTATGGAACAATAATGGGAGTGGACAACGCGGCGATCTCGCAGCTGTCGTCCGAGCCATATTGACAGATCCCGAGGCGCGTTCTGCGGGAGACAACAGCTACGGAAAACTTCGCGAACCCGTTATCAGCGCGACGCACTTCATGCGCGCTTTCGGCGCTACGTCTGCGTCCGGAAACTGGCTCATAACCAGCACGAGCAGCTCGCAGTCGCTCGGCCAAACGCCGCTCGCATCGCCCTCGGTTTTCAATTTTTGGCGTCCCGGATTTATTCCCCCCGGCACAACCCAGCTCGGCTCGCGGTTCCTGTCCGCGCCCGAGTTTCAGGGTGTCAGCGAAGTGTCCGTCGCTGGCTATGTCAACACAATGCAGTCGATTACCAGCACCGGCTTCGGTTCGAGCAACGATGTTCGATCGGCGTATGCGACGGAGCTCACGTTGGCTGATAACGCGACCTCTCTGATTGACCGCATTGATCTGTTGCTCTTTGCTAACACGATGCCCGCGCTCCTGCGCACCCGGGTTGCGGACTCTGTGAATTCGATCGCGATTCCTTCGGGAGGGACGACAACCCAGGCGCAGATTGACACGGCCAGGCTCAATCGCGTTCGCACTGCCGTGCTCTTGTCGATGAGTTCGCCGGAATACCTCGTTCAACGGTAAGGAGACCCACATGCGCGACACTCCAACACGCCGCAATATCCTTCAGATCGGTGCCGGTCTGGCCGCACTTGGATCGGCTTCCGCGTTCAGCTTGCAACTGGGCGCTCTCGGCTCGGCTGCGGCGCAGGTCGCGCCCGGTCCCTACCGCGCGCTCGTCTGCATTTTCCTGTTTGGCGGGAACGACACCAACAACATGGTGCTGGCGACCGACAATGACAGCTGGGGCCGTTATTGGTCGGCGCGCAACATCGGAAGCGACCCCATCGCCCTCATGCCCGTAGGTACTGCGCCGGTTGGCATCGGCCAGGTCTCGACAGTCGCCGGGCGCACGGTTGACGGACGCGACGACCCCGCATTCTGGGGCGGCGTGCTCCCCATCGCGACCCGTACCGCCAATCCGATCCCGGCAGGTACCAATGCGTCCGTGCGCACGTTCGGCATCCATCCACTGATGGGGGCTCTCGCGCCGATCTATGCAGCCAACCGGCTGGCGGTGCTGTCGAACGTCGGTCCACTGATCGTGCCGACCACAAAAGCTCAGTACCGGGCGCGTTCCGTTCGCCTTCCGGCGGGGCTGATGTCTCACAACGACCAACAGTCGGTCTGGCAGGCCGGAGCCGCCGAAGGCGCACGCCAGGGCTGGGGCGGTCTCATGGCCGACAGGTTGCTGTCTACCAACACACAAAACCCCGTGTTCACAGCTATCTCGGCGGCAGGCAACACGGTGTTCCTGGCCGGTGGCCAAGTCGTGCAGTATCAGGTGACGACAAACCTCACCCCCGCCCTGCGGATCACGCCTGCGGTGGGCAGCACGTTGAACGGATCTTCAGTAGCGGCGGCGCGGCTTCAGGAAATCCTGAGAGAAACCGCGGGCCCAAGCCTGTTTGCCACCGACTACGCCACTGTCACCGGCCGATCCATGGACAGTGCAGGTGCGCTGAATGCGGCCGTCGCGGCGACAAATGGGGGTGTTCCGGCGATCCCACAATTTGTAAACCCGATCACCGGCGCCAACGAAACAAACAGCCTTGCGAACCAGCTGCAAACCATCGCCCGGATGATCGCAGCAAATTCCCAACTCGGGCTTCGCCGCCAAGTGTTCTTCGTCAGCCTCGGCGGCTGGGACTCGCACGACTTTCAGAACGCTGCGCAGGGCGCAAATCTCGCGCGCGTTGCCCACGCCATGGCCTACTTCGACACAGCTTTGGGCAACGTCAATGGCACCGATATGCGCCAAGCCGTCACGACGTTTACAGCGTCGGATTTCTCGCGAACGTTCACGACCAACGGCGACGGGACGGACCATGCCTGGGGCTCGCACCAGTTCATCATGGGCGGCGCCGTCCAAGGCGGTAACGTGTACGGACAGTATCCAACGCTTGGCATTGATCAGGGTTCATTCCAGAACCCCGACATGTCGGGAAACATCCTGGTGCCTACGACGTCTGTAGACCAGTATGCCGCCACCCTCGGGCGCTGGCTCGGCGTCTCAGACACTGACCTTGACGCTATCTTCCCCAATCTCAGGAATTTTGCGACCCGAAACCTCGGCTTTGTCTAGTTGGGAGTTTCGAAGGCTCCCACGTCTCAAGCGTGAGTGCAGAATGTGCGTCGCTGCCGAAGCCTGCAACAGGGAAGGCGGCTCAGCCGCCATCACCTGTGAATTGGATCGCTCGACGCGCCCGTCTGGGTCCACAAAGCGTCCACTTGTTTCGCCTCAGTCTCGAAGCAGCACGGGCCTGCCAATTGTAACTTAGTCGGTTTCGGGAAATGGGTTAGACCTGTGCGCCTGAGAGTCGGCCAACCTCCACGGATTGGCGTCCACATTGCGAGGCATTCGACAGGAGACCTGATATGAAAAGATCCATTGCCCTTGCCGTTTTTGCTGCCGCCGCCTGCTCATCAGCGCTTGCCGGCGAAAAAGGATCCTTTGCTGACATGGACACGAACACCAACGGCACTCTGTCGCTGGCTGAAGTGCGGGCTTCAGTCCCAAGCGTGACACCGGAGACCTTCGCCGCCGCAGACGCCGATGCAAACGGCGAGCTGACCCGGGCAGAATACGATGCCTGGAAAGCATCGAAGCTGACCGAAAAGGCAGCGAATGCGCCGACCTCGCCGAAGGCCAGCCCGTAGAGGCAATCCCGGACGCGTGCTGGCGCTGCCCATGCGGGCACAGAAGGCGCAGCCGCGATACCTGTAAAACGAGGATTTGAGAGGACCGGGCAGGGCGGTCTTGAACTTCGACAACCTGATCTTCGCGAGCAGGTCTCGTCCCTGAGAGCCGCCGAAATCTCGGCCGTGCTCGCACAGTCCGTGGGCTTTGTGCCTGCGACCTCAGGTCGCCGCGCCCCTCATGCATTTCAAGGGCCCTGCCCTTTCACCATCTGTTGGTGGAGGTATCGCAAGCGCGCCGGGAGCGAGGACTTTGAGATTGGCAGCTTGCCCGGTAGACTTTGAGGTCAACGGGGCAGGTGACGGAGGCGAACTCTTGGCAGAATGGCAGAACTGGTCGGGCAGCGTGAAGGCGGCGCCAGCAGCGATCGCCTACCCGAAGACTGAAGCAGAATTGAGCGCGCTCGTTGGCGCCGCGCAGAAGGTGCGTGTCGTTGGCGCCGGGCATTCATTCATGCCGTTGTGCGAGACGAACGGGACCTTGGTATCACTGGCCGACTTGGACGGCGATGTCGAAATCGATGCCGTCACAAACCGCGTCTGGGCGCCGGCGGGGTGGAGCCTTGCCCACCTGACATCTGTACTTTGGTCGAAGGGTTACTCGCTGATCAATCAGGGCGACGTCAATCCGCAGTCCCTGGCAGGCGCAATCTCGACCGGAACACACGGCACGGGCGCGGCGCTTGGCTCCCTTTCGGCCGCTGCACGGGCTTTCCGGCTCGTGCTTGCAGATGGCCGGACGGTCAATTGCTCGCCCGAAGAAGCGCCCGCTCTCTTCGAAGCCCAGCGCCTCTCGCTCGGCCTGATGGGTGTTGTCACGCAAATCCAGATCGATGTGCTTCCAGCCTATCACCTCGAAGAGCGCCTTCTGTCGATGAGCCTGGATGAGGTCGAACAGCGGTGGGACGAGTTGGCCGCAACGAACCGCCATGCCGAGTTTTTTGTTTTTCCTTACGGCGATTATGCGATCGTCAAGACGCTTAATCCTGCGCCGGCAGAAGGGGAGCTCAAAATCCTCACCGACACGGAGGACGCCGATTTCCGGCGCGTGTGCGAGCTTTGTGCAGCCCAGCCGATGTTGACCGCGTCATTGCAGCGCACGCTCGTGCGCCCGGGCCTCAAACATCGAAGGGTAGGGCCAGCCTACCAGATATTTCCATCGGAGCGGACGATCCGTTTCGAGGAGATGGAGTATGAACTCCCGCGCGCCAATGGCTGGGCCGCGCTGCGCGAGGTCATTGCCTTGATTCGCACGCACGGGTTGCCGATCGCGTTTCCCTTCGAATTCAGGCTGACGGCGGGCGACGACATCTGGCTGAGCCCGTTCAACAGGGGCGATGGCGCGTCCGTTTCGATGCACCAGTATGCAAAGATGCCCTGGCGCGATCACTTTCTTGAGGCGGAGAAGATCTTCCGCGCCCATGGCGGGCGCCCGCACTGGGCCAAGCGCCATACGCTGACGTTCCGTGATGTCCAGGACCTTTACCCGAAGACGCAGTCGTTCATCGATGTGCGAAACAAGGTGGATCCTTCAGGAAAATTCCTCAACGCGCACCTTGCTGAGCTATTCGGCATCCGCGCGGCTGCAGCGGTGGCATGATGAGGGATGATGTGCGTCTGCACGCGGCCTTGATCGGGCAACAGGGCTCCCGCGCCCGCCTCAACACGCCTGCACTGGTCATCGACCTGGACGCGCTTGAGCACAATATCGCCGCCATGGCGGCGTTCGCGGCTGCTCGGGGGATCGGACTGAGGCCGCATGCCAAGACGCACAAGTCCCATCAGATCGCCCGGATGCAAATCGAGGCGGGGGCCATCGGGATCTGTTGCGCGAAGCTCGGCGAGGCGGAGGCGATTGCGGAACTGGGGGGTGTAGACAGCATACTGATCACATCGCCGGTCGTGACGGCTCAGGCGATCGCGCGGCTTGTTGCGCTCCATCCGGCGCTCCGCGAGCTGCGGGTGGTTGTGGATCACGCTCTCAATGTTGCGGCTCTTGAAACAGCGGCCGCCGCGCTTTCGCGGCCTTTGGGCGTTCTGATCGACATTGATCCGGGAATACGCCGCACCGGCGTGACGTCTGCCGCGGCAGCGCTTGAGCTGGCCGCTGAAATCCAGGCTTCGCCTCACCTGCGGCTCGACGGCGTTCAGTTCTATTGCGGCGTGCAGCAGCACATCGCCGGATATGAAGAGCGCCGTGCGGGTATTGTGGAGCGCACGCGTTACCTGAGTGAGATTATCGAACAGCTGATGGCCGCTGGCGCGGCGCCCCGAATCATTACGGGAGGCGGCACCGGGACACATCATATCGATGCCGAACTTGGCTTATTCACAGACCTTCAAGTGGGGTCTTATGTCTTCATGGACCGTCAGTACCTTGATTGCGACCTGACAGGCTCCGGCATTTCGTCCTACCGGACGTCGCTGTTCGTTGACGCGCACATCGTCAGCGCCAATACACCCGGCATGGCTACAATCGATGCAGGCTTCAAGGCCCTTTCGACCGACGCAGGCGCGCCTTCGATTGTGTCTGGCGCACCCGAAAACTCGGTCTATCACTTCATGGGAGACGAGCATGGCGCGGTCGTATCTCGGGGCGCTGAATTCGTGCCCGGAGCATCCGTCACGCTTGGCGCGCCGCATTGCGATCCCACGGTCAATCTCTACGATTCCTATCATGTTGTGCGCGGCGACACACTCATCGATATCTGGCCCGTGACGGCGCGGGGGCGTTCGCGCTAGCGCGTGCGGACCCATCACCATCTGGGCGGTTTGTTCCACAGACCGGCTGGACATGGCGCAAATTTGAGCGATCAGTATGAACAAACGGGAGGAGACGGCGATGGATTGGTCGGAGTATTCAAGTTACGACGCGCTTGCGCAAGCTGAGCTCGTGGCAACGAGGCAGGTCACGCCTCTGGAGCTGCTCGAGGCCGCCATCGAGCGTATCGAACGGCACAATCCGTTGCTCAACGCCGTCGTTTATAAAGCGTTTGATGAGGCGCGCCGGGTCGCGAGCGGTCCGCTCCCTGATGGCCCCTTCCAAGGCGTGCCATTCCTGGTCAAGGATCTCGGCCAACGCGTGGCGGGCTGGCCGCGAACGTCGGCGAGCTTCTTTGCTGAAATAAAGGCTGACCCCGACGACAGCGAACTCGTCCGGCGTTATCGCGCCGCTGGCCTTGTGCTCGCTGGCAAGACCAATACGCCCGAGTTCGGCATTCCCGGTGTCACCCAGTCCGAACGCCTGGGAGCGTGTCGCAATCCGTGGAATCCGGATCATATCTCGGGTGGTTCGTCTGGCGGAGCCGCTGCCGCCGTCGCGTCCGGCATGGTGGCGGTCGCGCATGCCAGCGACGGACTGGGCTCCATCCGTATTCCGGCAGCTTGCTGCGGGCTTGTGGGCATGAAACCGACGCGGGACCGCAATCCGAATGGCGGGGAAGATTCGGATCGCGCGATCGGCTTTTCAGTTGATCACGTCGTATCCCGAACCGTGCGCGACAGTGCGGCCATGCTGGATGCGACCGGCTTTCCGGAACCGGCGAGCCCTTATGCCTATCCGAAAAAGGATCGGCCATTCCTCGAGGAAGTCAGCCGCTCACCGGGCCGGCTCAAGATCTTCTGGTCAGGCGACGCACCGAGCGGCCGGCCAATATCGGACGAAATGGCAGCTGCTATCCAGCGGACGGCAGAACGTCTCACACAGCTCGGGCATGATGTCCGCGAAAAGCCGATTTCGCTCGACTGGCGTCTCTTCTACCGGGCCCAGGCGGTCGTATCCGGATCAAATTTTGCGGCGGGCATGACGCGTATGGTGCAGGCCATTGGCCGGGAACCGGAGCATGATATCGGCCCTCTGGCACGGCGCGGCTATGACCGTGGCCGTGAGCTCACAGGCCAGCAGGCAATGTGGGGCTGGCAACAACTTCGTCTGATGAGCCGCCAAATTCTGGCGACCTTCGAAGAGTGCGACGTTTATCTCTCCCCGGTCCTCGGAACCGAGCCACCCCGGGTCGACTGGCTCGATCCGATCAGCCTCAGCATCCGTGATTATGACAAGCGTTCGGCTGCAACCTTTCCGTTCACGCCCGCCTTCAACATCACAGGCCAGCCGTCGCTGTCCCTGCCGCTCTGGCAATCTGAGGGCGGTTTGCCGCTGGCGATGATGTTTACCGGGCGATACGGTGACGAAGGCACGCTGTACCGCCTCGCCGGCCAGTTGGAAAAGGAATGTCCGTGGAAGGACCGTCGGCCTTTGGTCTGGAACTGAGGACCTGTCCGGCCCCCCCGCTCCTCATGACCGGGAAATATCCGGAGGACGTCAAGGCCTGAATTGCGACGCGGCGCCGTTCCGGGCGATTCGTTCGACCGCCGTGCCCTCAGCGCCTGTTCGGCCGCAAACTGCAGAGACCGGTTCGCATAAGCCTGGCAGCACCGCCAGGCATTTCCTGATTTGACGACGCTTTGGTTTTTCTTGCGCAGATCTCCATAAACCAACGCGGTCCGGGAGGCTCCAGCGTCTCTGTTTCTGTGATTTCCAACCCATTCCAACACTTTTGGAGTGTCGTTTCCGGTTGCCGCGCTTGGCCGCAGCGCGAGAACTTTTTTGAAACGCAGCCTGCCGTGCGCTTGCCTTGATGGGCGCAGGGCTTAGGCAAATGCATGGTTTATACATTATCTTCCCTTCGCGATCTGATCGAGACGCCGTTTGACGAGATCATCGACGTGCGCTCGCCCGGTGAGTTCCTCGACGATCATCTCCCCGGCGCCGTGAACATGCCGGTACTTGACGATGACGAGCGGGCCCTTGTGGGTACGATCTACAAGCAGGAGAGCGCCTTTCGCGCGCGAAAGATCGGGGGCGCCCTCGTTGCGCGGCGAGCCGGCCTCAACATCGAACGGTATCTGCTCGACAAGCCCGGCAGCTACCGGCCGCTTGTGTATTGCTGGCGCGGCGGGATGCGTTCAGGCGCGTTTGCGACAATTCTTAAGCAGATCGGTTGGCGGGCCGCGACCCTGGAGGGCGGATATAAAACGTATCGACGCGCTGTCGTGACGTGTCTTTATTCGCCGGCGGACACCGGCGCAGCCGTGCTGGAGCGTCTTGTGGTCGTCGACGGAAACACAGGCACGGCGAAAACGGACTTGCTGCACCGCATGGCAACGCACGGGGCTCAGGTGCTGGATCTCGAAGGTCTCGCGCAGCATCGGGGGTCGATGTTCGGCGCGATCGAAACTGGCCAGCCGTCGCAAAAGTCGTTTGATTCTGCGATTGCCCGGCAGATTGTGATGTTCGATGCGAAGCAGCCGGTTTTTGTCGAAGCCGAGTCGAGCCGCATCGGGCGGTTGAATTTGCCGAGCGTTCTCTGGGCGCAGATGCGACGTGCCCCGCGGGTCCGGATTGAAGCCTCGCTGGCCGATCGCGGCGCCTATCTGGCAAAGGCCTACGCCGACATCGCCAAAGACCCGGCCCGGCTTTCAAGGACGCTGGATCTGCTGAAGCCCTATTATCCATCCGACGGGGTTGCGGCCTGGAGGTCCCTGGCCGCCGAGGGACGGATGGAAGACCTCGCGCGCGAACTGGCTGCCCACCACTATGACCCCAAATACAATCGCCAGCGCGCCCGTGATACGCAAGCCGAGCTTGGCCGGATACGGCTTCCGGGATTTTCGGACGAGGCCCTGGACGCGGCCGCGCGCGAGATCATGAAGATCGCCGCGACCCGTTTGAGCTCTGTCAGGCGGCCGTGATAAATGGCGCTCCGGCCTCGATCTGCCCGATCATGAATGCAGGCTCGCTGCAGGCTTCAAAGGATGCGATCAAGTCTGCGGCGTGCTCGGCGGCAACAATTGCGAGCAGGCCGCCGGCAGTCTGCGGGTCATAGAGCAGATCGCTGAGCGGCGAGGTGGGGCGCGAAACCTGGGCTTCCAGGCCCGCATTGGATCGCCAGAGCGATGAGCGCACGCCGTTCGCTGCGAGCTGCTCGGCGCCCGGAAGAACCGGAAGGCTGCTCAGGGCAATTCGGGCCGCCACGTTGGATGCCTCCAGAATGTTCAACAGATGTCCGGCAAGTCCGAACCCTGTCACATCCGTCATGGCATGCGCGGCCGGCGACAGGAGGCTTGCCGCAACGGCCGACGGCCGTTGCATGCTCGCAAGAGCCCTCTTGAGCACGTCGCCGCGCGCGAGCCCCCGCATGTCGGCGGCCAGTATCACGCCGGTCCCGATTGGCTTCGTCAGGATGATGGCATCACCCGGGCGGGCGCCGGAATGACCGATGACCGGGCGATCGAGACGTCCGGTGACCGTAAGGCCGATCGTCAGCTCCCGCCCCATACTGGTATGGCCGCCCACGAGGTCTGCGCCTGCCTCGCCGAGGACTTTGCGCACCGCCGCGACAACTTCGGCGACTGTCGCGGTCTGCATGCGCTCGCTCATCCGCGGGATGATCAATGACAGAAGTCCCGATTGCGGGGCGGCGCCCTTGGCCCAGACATCTCCCAGGGCGTGGACCGCGGCGATCTGCGCGAGCAGATAAGGATCTTCGACGAAAGCGCGCAAATGATCCGTACTGATGACCTGCAGTCCGGATCCGGTGCGCAACACAGCTGCATCATCACCAACGCCTGTGACCGTGTCGGCGTCGGTGGCCGGATCAGGGCTTGCGAGTCCGGCGATCAGGCTGGTCCGGCCAACCTTAGATCCGCACCCGCCGCACAGCATCTGAGCCTGGCTGGCGGCGTCCTCGTCCAGCGCCCTGACGGATGGTGCGGGCGCAGGGGGCATCGGCGGCAGATCGCTCAGCCGTGTCATGAATGTCCGGTCGATGCGATCCTTGAGCCACCAGACAGACGAGCCTGAAGCGGTGAGGCCGTACTTGTTCGCGGTCGCGGTCTTTTCGCCCATTGAGATGAGCTTCAGATAATCAGACTGCGGACTGTAATGGCGCATAGGCAGTCCGCTGAGGCGGGCTCTGAGATTATCGAACAGCACGGGCGCTTCGCGAACGGCGAAGACACCCGCCTTCGGGCGAGGGGCGTGGGTCAGGTGCGCGCAGTCGCCGGCGGCGAAGACTTCCGGGTCCGTAACGCTGCGCAGATCGGAGCCAACATTGAGGAAGCCGCCTGTGTGGGCGAGACCCGTCTGCGCAAGCCAGGGGTAGGGGCTCGCCCCGGCTGCGCTGACGACAAAGTCAGCGGCCAATCCTGTTCCATCGGCAAGCTCAACGGCCTCCGGCGAAATGCGCGATACCTGCGTGCCTGTGAGCACGCTGACCTGATGAAGCCGCAGCGCCTGCTTCAGGTTTCGGCGCACGGCTGCGCTTGAGCCCAGGAGCAGCTCGGACCTGGCCTCAATCAGGGTCACGCGTGCCTGTCCGAAACCGCTACGCTGCAAGCGACTGGCCATCGCGAGCGCAAGTTCGACCCCCGCGACGCCGCCGCCGATGACGACGCAATCTGTGCGTGTGTTTGAAGCGCGCGGGGTATCGAGAAAGCATTGCCAGGCGATTGCAAAGGCACCGAGCGGTTTGACAGAGTGTGCGTTCTCTTCAAATCCGTCTATATCCGGCAGAGCCGCAGTGACGCCGATATCGATTGAGACGACATCGTACTGAAGCGGCGGGCGCCCTTCGAGGTGAACCCGCCGCGCTTGAGAATCGAGGCCGCACGCCGTGTCGAAGATGATCCGGGCGCCTGCGAACCGGGCAAGCCGGACGAGATCGATCTCGAGGTCTTCGCGCGCATAGTGCCCTGCGATGTAGCCGGGCAGCATGCCGGTGTAAGGGCTCGTGGGAGACGGGTTGATCAGCGTCACCCGCGCGCCTGCAAGCGGGTTCATGCCCCATTTGCGCAGCACGAGCGCATGCGTGTGTCCGCCGCCGACAAGAACCAGGTCCCTTGAGAGAGGCCAGTCAGGATGCATGCCGGATCAATACCCTTTTGCTCGTTTCCAGGGATGTCTAGGCGCGCGCGCTCGGGAGCGCCAGCCGCCGGGGCTGCGCCGCGACTTGATCCGCCTTCATCTGCCCCTAAAGTCCGGCCTCTGGTACGGCGAGGATCGCGGATGAACACGCTCTTGAGACAATTGCCTCAGGTGGACGCGCTGCTCGGAGCGGCCGGCATGGCCAGCCTGGTGAGCGCATATTCGCGCCAGGAAGTGGCAGCTGCCCTGCGCGCCGCGCTCGAGGCTCTGCGCCGCGACGTCAAGGCCGGTCATTTGACGCAGCTTCCGGACTTTGAGGCGGACGCCTTTGCGGAAAGCCTTGCCGGAACCATTGACGCGGCGCGCCGGCCCAGTCTGCGGCCTGCCATCAACGCGACCGGGATCATCATACACACCAATCTCGGGCGCGCCCGGCTTGCGCCTGAAGCGCTCGCTGCCGTTCAGGCAGCCGGCGCCGATCATTCCAATCTCGAACTGGATCTGGACACGGGGCGGCGCGGCTCGCGCTACGCGCATGTCGAGCATCTCATCTGCGAGCTGACCGGCGCCGAGGCGGCCCTCGTTGTGAACAATTGCGCCGCGGCCGTTCTGCTCAGCCTGATGGCGACAGCGCAGGGGCGGAAGGTTGTCGCGTCCAGAGGCGAACTGATCGAGATCGGCGGCGCATTCCGCTTGCCAGATGTCATCCAGCAAAGCGGCGCGATTCTCAAAGAAGTGGGTGCAACAAACAAGACGCGCGTGAAGGACTACGAAGAGGCCATCGATCCGGAGACCGCCGTCCTTCTGAAAAGCCATACCAGCAACTACCAGATCGTCGGGTTTACGCACGCGCCAAGACGCGAAGATCTTGCCGCGCTGGCACGCGCCTCGGGCACCATCCTGATGGAGGATCTTGGCAGCGGTGTCCTTGTCGACCTTTCCCCTTACGGCCTGACGGATGAACCCGTGGTATCAGCCGTCCTTAAATCCGGTGTCGATATCGTCATGTTCTCGGGGGACAAGCTTCTCGGCGGGCCTCAATGCGGGATCATTGCGGGACGCGCCGATATCATCCGCCATCTGAAGACGCATCCGTTTTGCCGGGCTGTCCGGATTGACAAGCTCTCGCTAGCAGCGCTCGAAGCCACGCTGCGCCTCTACCGCGCGCCGCATGATCCGTTCAGAAGCGTGCCGGTGCTCCGCGCGATTGTGCAGCCGCTGGAGGCTGTACGCGCCCGGGCAGGCCGGCTTGCTGCGGCGCTCACCGCGTCTGGCTTGGACGACGTTACGATCGTTCCGAGTGAAGCATTTGTCGGCGGTGGCTCTCTTCCGCAGCGGCACCTCAAGAGCTACGCCGTTTCCGTTGTCTTGCCGCACCAGACGCCGGATGCACTCGCGGCCGCCTTGCGCAAGGCCCGGCCGCCTGTCATCGGCATGATCCGGGAAGGCCGATTTGTGATGGATGTTCGTACGTTGACAGATGATGAAGTGACTTGCGTTGTCGGCGCTTTTGCGGGGCTGCGATCCCGGTGACTTGTTGTCCTGTCATCGTGATCGGACATGTCGATCATGGCAAGACGTCACTTGTGCGTGCACTGACGGGAATTGACACAGACAGGCTGCCCGAAGAAAAGGCGCGGGGTCTCTCCATCACGGCCGGGTACGCTTACCTGAAGCGCGGATCTGCCGTGATCGATCTGATCGATGCCCCAGGCCATGAAAGCTTCATCCGCGCGATGGTGTCTGGTGCTTCGGGCGCAAGGGCGGCTCTTCTCGTGCTGTCTGCATCCGAGGGCGTCCAGCCGCAAACGCTCGAACATATCCAGATCGTCGAGGCCCTTGGCATACAGGCCGGCATGATTGCCTTGACCAAAGCCGACCTTGTTGCCGGCGCCGACCGGGCGAACCGCGCCGCGGAGCTGCGCGCGTCTGTTGCAGGGACGTGTTTTGAAGACGCACCGATGGTCTATTTCTCGTCAGTGACCGGTGAAGGGTTCGAGGACCTCAGTTCAGGCTTGTCGGGTCTCTCCGGGCTGCCAAAAACACCGGGGCCGCTTGGCGCGTTCCTGGCGATTGACCGCGTCTTCGTCTCCGAGGGACACGGCACGGTCGTGACCGGAACGCTTCTGGGCGGCGCGCTCAGACCAGAGGACGAACTTGTGCTCGCCTCAACCGGTCAGGCTGTCACCGTCCGCAGGGTTCAGGTCCGAGGCCGTGACGTGCATGTGGCTCAGGAAGGTGAGCGGACGGCGCTGAACCTGCGCGCAATCGCGTCGGGAAACATCATGCCCGGCGACGTTGTCCATGCGCCGGGCGTCTGTTCGCGGTCGCCGAACCTTGATGTGGCGGTCGAGATACCGGCGCATGCGAGCCGCAGCCTGCGTCACATGGAAGACGTCCGTATCCTGTACGCTACGTCCAGTTCTGTTGCGACGATCCGGTTGATGGAGGCCAGGCAGATCGGCCCCGGCGGGAGGGGATTTGCCCAGCTGCGCTTTGCAGCGCCTGTCGCTGCCTTTGCCGGGCAACGCGCGATCATTCGTTGCCTCTCGCCTCAGCAGACCCTGGGGAGCGCAATCATTCTCGATCCGGCTGCTGCGCCTGTCAGATCCGGCAAGGTCTTGCGGCTGGGAGGGCTGAAGGCGGCTGAAAAAGGTGAGGTGCGCGCGTTGGCGGCTGCGCTGGCCGATGAAAATGCGGGCAGCGCGCGTTTGGAGACTATTGCGCGGTTGGCGCGTGCGCCCGTCTCTCTTGTCCGCACGCATCTTGGCGACGGGTTTGTGGAGATCGCAGAGGGGATGGTTGCAACGGCCGCGAATACCAGGCTTTCCGCGGAGGGTTATCTCACGCGTCTTGCCGCTTATCACCAGGCGAACCCTTTGAAGTTGCATGCGCTGCGATCAGATATCCGCGACAGCCGCCTCGCGCCCGCTCTTACGGACCATGCTGAAACGACACTTGCCGCCAACGGTGCGATCCGCCTGACCGGCGCATATGTGGCGATCTCCTTGCATCAGCCTTCAGATCATCTGACATCGGAACAAGCGGCGCGTATGGGCATGCTTGAAGGCCAACTGAAATCGGGAGGCCTCTCGCCGTCAGGAGCCGGGATGTTGATCCGGGAGCCTTTCGATGAAGACCTGACGGAGCTACTGATCGACGCGGGAACCGTTATCCGTCTGTTTAATGTCTCGTTGAAGCAGACCATTCTTCTCCATGCCGGGGCGGTGCGCGACGCCGCGCGTATCCTTAGGGAAAGTTTTCCGGGAGAAGCGGCGTTCACCACCGGCGAGGCACGCGCGGCCCTGAAGACCAGCCGGAAGTACATTGTCCCGCTGCTCGAACATTTCGACGCGGCTGGCATCACCCGCCGCAAGGCAGACACGCGCTTCATGGTCTCAGTTTGACGCGGGCGCTCGCATCGTTACTGTCGGCTCGTCTTGGAGGTGACTGGAGTCTGGTGGCTTCCCTGGTCTTCAAAACCACGGACACGCCTATACGGCGTGTGGTGGGTTCGATTCCCATCCACCTCCGCCGCGGCCGATCCATGTCTGGACAAAACGGGTGGCCCGCGCCCAATAACATGACACGAGACGACGGAGATATGCCATGACCGAAGCGAAGCCGGGTTTCTCCCTGACATCCCTGGCCGGTCGCACGCATGCGTTTCCGACTGGCGGACCCAGCCTCGTCGTTTTCGTTAAGGAAGACTGCGAAACCTGCAACACCGCCGCGCCAGTGGTTGAAGCGTTTCAACGCGCCTATGGCCAAGGCCTGCAAGTGCTCATGCCCGCACAATCGGGGGAGGCCAACGCGGTGTTTGCGGCGCGCCATGGTCTGACACTGCCGGTGCTTGACGATGCGGGCTGCAAAACGTCCTTCGACTGGGACATAGAAATCGTGCCGTCTGTGTTCTGGCTGAACGCCGATGGCTCGGTCCGCCAGCATTTTGAAGGGTTCGTTCGCGCGGAATGGCAGGCGCTCAGCGCAGATATGGCGGCAGACCTTGATCTTCCGCAGGCCCAGGTCGACTGGGACTCGCTTCCGGCCTGGCGGCCCGGCTGCGGCTCGCGCCATCTGTACCCGGAGATCTTCGACCGCTTGCGCGCGGCGGCAAGCGGCGAGTTGCTGCGCGCACGCCGTATAGATATCGCCGAAGCCGATGATGTGATCGAGTTCATGTTCGACCAGGGTTTTTCCGACGGCCTGCCGCTGGTGCCGCCGACCCCCCAGCGCGTGCTGAAGATGCTGGGAGGCACGCACCGCGCGCCGCAGGACCTGATTGCGATCGTCCCGCCCAACATGGGGGAGGCAACCACCGAAAAGGTCGCCATCAATGCGGTGATGGCCGGTTGCAAACCGGAATACATGCCGGTCCTGATTGCGGCGCTTGAGGCTGTGTGCACCGACGCCTTCAACATCCACGGCGTGACCGCAACGACGATGGGCGCGGCGCCCGTGATCGTGGTCAATGGACCGATCCGGGACCGGATCGGTATGAACAAGGGCCTTGGCGCGCTGGGGTCGGGCAACCGCGCCAATGCGACGATCGGGCGCGCGCTTCGGCTGATCGTCGGCAATGTCGGCGGCGGCAAGCCGGGCGGTGTCGAACGGTCCACACTCGGCAATCCGATGAAGTACACGATGTGCTTTGCCGAAAACGAAGAGCGCTCGCCCTGGCCGCCCCTGCATGTTGAGCGCGGGTTCAATAAAGAAGATTCGGTTGTCACCGTTTTTGCGATGACCGGTGGCCCTGTCCACATTGTCGATCAGGAGTCGCGCGAACCGTCACAGGTTGCCGGCTCGATCGGTCTGGGGCTCGAGAGTGTCTTCCTTCCGAAGCTGCGAAATCTGCCCATTGATGCGCTGCTGGTTGTCTGTCCCGAGCACATCGACACGTTGATGAGCCAGGGCCCTTATACGAAGGCGCAGCTGCGCGCGCGTATCCAGGAGGTCACCTCCCGCCCGCTGAGCGAAATGGTGGCGAATGAGGTCTCTGGCGCCGGTATGTCGAAAGCGACCGCAGAAAAACTGGGTCCCGACAAGCTCAAGGCCAGGGCGCCGAAGTTTGCCGGTGACGCGTATATCCATATCGTCGTCGCCGGGTCCGACGCCGGTAAGTTCAGTTCGGCCTTTCACGGCTGGGCGACGGGCGAAATCGGGTCGCAGTCGGTCTCCCGCAAGATCGATTTGGGCTAGAGACTTTACCGGGACGGGGTATGATCAGGCAGAGCGTAAGCAGAAGAAGGATTAACCATGACAACAATCCTTGATCCGACCGATGAGCGAAAGCCCGTCGCTCGGCAGATCACGGCCCGAACGGGCACGCTGAGCGGCACGATCGGGCTTCTGGATATCCGAAAGCCGCGCGGCAATGTTCTGCTCGACGAGCTGGAGCGCCAGCTGAAGGCGGCTGCGCCGGGTGTCGCCGTCAAGCGGTTTGCGAAACCCACGTTCACCAAGCCGTGTCCGGACGACATGCGGCGCGATATAGCCGCTGAGGTCGACTATCTGGTCGAAGCGCTGGCTGACTGAGGTTCCTGTACGACGTGCAGTCTGCACGACACAGTCTGGTTTGAAATCCAGGGAATCCCATCGGTCTCCATCGCATCGTCGGAATTTGATGAGGCAGCCAACTTCCAGCGTAACGCCCTCGGCATGCCGGATGCGCGGTATATTCTCGTGCCGCATCCCATTCAGGATGCAACCGACGACGAAATGCGCGCCAAGGCCAAAAACGCGCTGTCTGCCATCCTCGACGCGCTCACGCGCTGAGCCCGCCGAACTGCAAATGAAGCTGCGTCTGCTCTGAGGCTGCCTCAGGGGCAAGGATTGACCTGTTCCCGGGTCAACTTGAAAATCGGTGGAGAACATTACGAGCATACCGGGCGCGTTCACCGGTTCGACTGGCTGTTTCTGAAGATGGGAGATGCATCGTGAATCTGGATTTTTCGGACGACCAGAAGCTTCTGCGCGATCATGTGCGGCGTTACCTCAGCGAAAAGTGCCCCCCGAGCGCCGTCCGCGCCATTCTTGAGGGGCCCGAAAGCTACGACAAGGAGGTCTATCGCGGCCTTGCGGAACTTGGCGTCCTCGGCGCGGCCATTCCGCAAGAGTATGGCGGCTCCGGACTGACGCATCTCGAGCTCTGCGTTGTGGCGGAAGAGCTGGGCCGGGTCATGGCGCCGGTGCCCGTCTCGTCTTCGATTTACCTTGCGGCGGAGTTCCTGCTCGCCGCCGGGTCCAAGGCGCAGAAGGAAGCGTGGCTGCCCAGGCTGGCGAATGGTGAGGCCATCGGCACTTTTGCTATGAGTGAAGGGCAAGGACGCACGTCTCCGGAGAAGATCCTCGCCAAAGTCGAGGGGGGCAAGCTGACCGGCACCAAGTCACCTGTCGCAGACGGCGATGTCGCTGACTTCGCGATCGTTGCCGCCGGGGACGAAGGCGGCAAGCTGTCGCTTTATCTGGTTAATCTGACGGGCAAAGGTGTCCGGCGCGAACGGTTGGAGTCTATCGATCCGACCCGGGGGCAGGCTCGCCTCTCGTTCGACCGCGCGCCGGCTGAACTGCTGGGGACGAGAGGAGATGGGTGGCACATCGCGTCTCAGGTTCTGGACCGGGCGGCGATCCTGATGGCTTTCGAGCAAGTTGGCGGGGCGGACAGGGCCCTTGAAATGGCGCGCGATTACGCCCTGGACCGGATGGCGTTTGGCCGTCCGATCGGGTCGTTCCAGGCGATCAAGCATATGCTGGCCGACATGTACGTGTCGGCCACACTGGCCCGGTCGAATTGCTATTACGGCGCCTGGGCGCTGGTGTCGGGCGCGGCGGAGCTGCCGGTTGCGGCGGCGACAGCGCGCGTTTCAGCGACGACCGCGTTTCAGCACTGCGCCAAGAACAATATCCAGGTCCACGGCGGCATGGGCTTTACCTGGGCGTTCGATTGCCATTTGTTTTACCGGCGATCGAATGCACTCGCCCTGGCGCTCGGCTCACTCTCGACCTGGGAAAGCCAGTTGATTGAACGCATGAGTGCCGGCAATGCCGGCGCCGCGGCCTGACAGGAGGAAATGACAGATGGATTTCGAAGATACAGCCGAAGAAGCCGCTTTCCGTTCCGAGGTCCGCGCCTGGATCAAGGCCAACGCGCCGACGCATCTTGAAGACGAGCTGAAACGCGCGAACTTCGGTTCAAACGGCGTCGTCAGCGAGGACCCGGTTGCAGCCGGCAAGGCCTGGCAGAAAAAGAAGGCCGGCGCCGGCTGGGCCTGCCTCCACTGGCCGAAGGAATATGGCGGCGCGGCCCGTACACCCATTGAGCGCGTGATCTGGGGACAGGAAGAAGGCCCGTATGCGGCGTTGACCGGCGCATTCACGATCGGTCATGGCATGTGCGGCCCGACCGTCATGGCCTGGGCAAGTGAAGAACATAAACGCAAGCTGCTTCCGCCCCTGGCCAGCGGCGAGCATATCTGGTGTCAGCTCTTCTCCGAACCGGCGAGCGGCTCAGATCTCGCGGGGCTGCGCACGCGTGCAGTCAAGGCCGGTGATGGATCGGGTGACTGGATCGTCAATGGTCAGAAGATCTGGACCAGCGGCGCCCAGTATTCTGATTGGGGACTGCTCATCACACGGACCAATCCCGACGTGCCGAAGCACAAGGGCCTGACCATGTTCTTCCTGTCGATGAAGTCTCCCGGTGTCGAGATCCGGCCGATCAAACAGGCCAATGGTGCGTCCGGATTCAACGAGGTCTACTTCACGGACGTTCGCATTCCGGATTCCCAGCGGCTCGGCGAAGTCGGGCAGGGCTGGGAAGTATCGCTCACGACACTGATGAACGAGCGGCTGTCGATCGGCTCCGGCATGTCGACCGGATTTCCCGAACTCTTCCGATACTGCATGGAAGCCGAGATCGACGGACGCCCGGCGGTTGAAGATTCTGCAGTGCGCTCGAAGCTGGCCCAGCTTGCGGTCAAGCAGAGCGGCTTGAAGTACACGGGCATGCGGGCGATTTCGGCCTTGTCCAAGGGCGAAACGCCCGGACCTGAAAACTCGATCGGAAAACTGGTGGCCGGCTCGGCCATGCAGGATCTCGCCATCTTTGCGCTCGATCTTCAGGGCGAGGCCGGTGTCGTCTGGGATGATGACAGCCCGCAACAGGGACGGTTCCAGGCGATGCTGATGCGCTCGCCGGCTACGCGGATCGAGGGCGGATCTGACGAAATCCTGCGTAACATCATCGGCGAGCGCGTGCTTGGGCTGCCCGGCGATATCCGGGTGGATAAAGAGGTCGCGTTCAGGGACATTCCGACCAGCGGGCGCGCAAAGCGCATGTAGGATTTGAAGCCGGCCCGGGGCCGGGCCTGGCCCGGTTCAAATGGTTAGGTGACGCCGACCTTCGCAAATGGAGCGAACGCCTCATTTTCTGGCCCTGCCCGCCCGCGAATGGCGCAGACGTGTTGGCGCTGAGCCGATACGTTCGCCTAGCGCTTTTCGGACTAGAACTCCGTAACAAATCCAAAGGACAGAAGACGAGGGTTTCCCGCGAACAGGCCGTCGACGCGGCTGGATATGCAGACTTCGTCAGTGAGGTTCTCGGCGGTTGCAAAGATGCGGGTATCGCTGTCTGGCAACCGGACATTCAGCGACGCTCGCCAGAGTGTCCGCGAGGGGATGAGGCCCGATAGTCCATCGGCAGATGCAACGGTTGTGTTGCTGGCGTTCGAGAACTGCTCGCCGACATAATTGACGCCGATCTCGAGATCCGCGCCTTCAAGAATTCCGAGCTGCAGAGCAACGTCGGCCATATGTTCCGGCGCATACGGAATGCGGTTCCCGCGCACACCGCTCGCGCCGAGGTCGACATCGGACTCAAGCCGCGCGGTTGCAAGATAGCTGTAGGCGCCCAGCAACTTGACCGGGCCGAGCGTCCAGTCGCCGGACAGCTCCAGACCCTGGTGGAGCGCTTCGCCCGCATTGACGAAGCTGCCGCTGCGCCCGCCCACGAGTGCGCCCTCGACGATGATATCCTCGAGTCGCATGTTGTAGACGGTCGCTTCGAGGCGACTGTCGTTGGAAGGCCTAAGACGAACGCCGATTTCTGTCTCGGTACTCGTTTCGGATTTCACCCGTTTGAAGGGCGCGTTCGGGTCGAAATCCCGGTCCGGCCGCGGCGGCGCAAATCCGCGATGAACGCCTGCGAAAATCGAGAGCTGATCGCTGGGCGCCCAGACGATTCCTGCGCCGGGGAGCCAAGACGTTTCCTGATGCGTCGTCGTGAGCCCGGTGGTGACAAAATTGGCCGCCAAGGACGTGTTTGTCGTTTCGACCTGCTCAACGCGAATGCCCGGCGTCAATGTCAGGTCGCCTCGCGTCCAGGCAGCCGTCAGGAAGCCGGAATAGGCGTTTGTCTGGATCTGGTTGTGGTCGCGCAGAAGGGTGCCGGGCGAATCCTCGCGGGCGTCTGGCGTGAGGCCATTGTAGCGTTTGCGGTCCGTGTCCTCGAAATGTGCCCTGGCGCCCGCATCGAGCAATATGTCGCCGCCGAGTGCTCCAGTTTGCCATTGAAGCCGGGACTCAACGCCTTTGATCTCAAACGATCGAGGGCGCATCTTGTTGCCGCACAGCGGCGCGAACACTTCATAGTTGGTGCGCGCGGCGCCTGTGCACCCCGTCGCTGGATTGGCGACCATGGGATCGACAGAAGTGTCCGCCTGCCGGTAAGACGCACGAAAGAGGTCGGTTGCGTAGATCTGTGTTGCAAGGCTGAAGTCGGCGTCCGGCGTCCAGGTGTGCGTCATCTGGGCGGACTTTCGGTCCAGTTCGAAGTGGTCATCTTTGAACGGATTATAGTAAGGTGAGATGTCAAAGCGCGCCTGGTTGAGCCCGCCTTCGGTGAGGCCGGTCGACTCGGCATAACTCCCCAGCTTCAGGTCCAGGGAGTGCGTTTCACCGAGATCGACACGTGCACGCAGTACCGCGTCGGTAACATCTGTATCGTGACCTTCGCGGATGCCGTCGACAGATTTCCTGGTCAGAAACATCCCTGCGCCAAAGCTGTCATGGCCGCTTCCCAGCGCCAGATGACCGGATGAAAAGCCGCGTTCCCCCGCCTCTAGTCGCAGCCTTGCCAGCGGACCGGCAGGCGCGGGTTGGGTTACGAAATTGATCATCCCGCCGACTGATTGCGGACCATAGGGGATCTGTCCTGATCCGCGCCGAAGCTCGATGCGTTCAACACGGTCCAGCGGTGGGTAGTAATGCGCCGACGGATCAGCATAGGGCGCCGGCTGAATCGGAACGCCGTCTTCCATCAGAAGTGTACGGCTGGATCGGCGCGGGTTGAGGCCCCGCACGGATACATTGAGTTTCAGGCCAAGCGCGTCCTCTTCGGTCACAGAGACGCCGGGTACGAGCCTCAGCACCTCCTTAGCCGACTGAGGATTCATCGCCTCAAGCCGTTCCTGGTCAATGATGGCCGACGACCCCGGAAGCCGGCTGAGATCCTCCGGCAAAATACCCGTGACCACGACCGCGGTTGAAATCCTGACGGCGCCGGCTTGGACGACGGGCGCAGAGCCGTTCGGCTGCGCAGTGTCGGCCCAAGCTGGCAGACTTAGGGAAGTGGCCAGTCCCAGACCGACGCCAAGTCGCAGTCCCAAACCCTTCGTCATCATCAGTCCTCGGACTTAGAACCAACCGAGAGTGCGCGTTCTGCATCTTCTTCCTCGTCTTCATCTTCATCTACGAAGAACGGACTGAAAACGGCCGAGACAGGCTCGGGGTAGGCGGTGTCCCAGCCTTTTATTTCGTGCCAGGTGATGCGATTGAGCAGGGCCGACGGCACTGCATCGGGCACATCCCAGCGCATCGATGCCGAGGCGATGGCGCCTTCCTTGCGCGGGCCGCTGAGGGCTTCCAGTTGCGGGTTGAGCTCAAGCAAATCCTGCTTGGGCGTAACGGCCGTATAAGGTGTCAGGTCCGGTTTGTCGGTAAAGCTTGCCCGCATGTCATTGGCGATCAGGTCGAACAGCGACAGGGTCGGCAGGCCGAGTTGCAGCTCGATGGTCTTCAGGATGCTGGGGTTCGAATAGAAGGTCGAATCGACCGCGCCGCGCTTTGCATAAGGGCTGATGACAAGGCCGACCGTCCGGTGACCATCCACGTGATCCACGCCGTTCTGAGCGTCGTCTTCGATCACGTAGATTGCCATCTTGGGCCAGAACTTCGACTTGCTCAGCGCCTCGACCACCATGCCGACGGCTAGGTCGTTATCTGCCACCATCGCCTTGGGCGACGTCATGCCTGGCGTGGTGCCGCTGGTATGGTCGGAGGGGAGTTGGAGAAGTGTCAGGTTGGGCATTTTGCCTGAAGCTTCATAGCCTTTGAGTTCATCGATAAAGCGCTCGGCGCGAACGACATCCGGCACGGCCATCGTGTAGGCGGGAAAGTCACGAACCAGGACGCTGTCGAGCGGCGGGATGGGTGAACGCGTGTCCCAGAGGCCCTCGATCTTTTCGCCAGCTTTCCAGCGTTGCAGAAGCTCGACCCGTCCCGCCTGGTCCCAGCCAAGGCGCGGGGCATACTCGCCGAAAACGGCGACGGACTTGTCTTGTGCGAGGGCTGCGTCCCAGATGAAACCGCGGGCCGAATAGGCAAGGGGATCGGTACCGTCGAAAGGATAGGATCTGCCCTGGTAGCCGGGCCATAGCGTGTAGCTCGGCTCGTTCGCCTGGGTCAGCCACTGGTGCCCGTTGGCACTGTTGCCGCCGGTCGCGTACATATTGTCGAGCAAGACATAGTCCATCGCCAGTTTCCGCTGGTTCGGGGCTACGTCTTCGCCGAACAGAACGAACTCCGGCTTGCCATTGCCGCGCGGCAAGTCGCCGAACAGTTGGTCGTAGGTGCGGTTTTCCTTGATGATGTAAACCACGTGCTCGATGAGAGACGCCTCGCCGGCCCGCGATGGGACCGCGCGAGCCGGCGCCCGCCGATCGGCCGACACGGACGGGGCTCCGCTGAAGGACATGCGATTGTTCTCCGCGACAGCGGCTGTGAAGCTGGCGAGTTGGGCCTCACCGGGCAGGTCGATCACGTGAATCGTGCCGCGGTTGGCATGAACGTATCGATGATCTGGGCCGTCCACGGAAGAACCTGAGCCGACACCAAGCATCGTGCCGACGATCAGTTTGCCGCGCCCTGCGTCGAGCGCCAGCGTATTGGGATACCATCCGGTAGGGATCAGGCCCAGCACCCGGCCGCGTTTTGCTTCCAGGACAGCGACCGCGTTCACGCCGCCAAGCGCAACGTAGAGGCGCTTGGACGCTTGGTCGAAGACAAGCGCTGTCGGTGCTAAGCCGTCCACTTTGGTGGCGAACGGGCGCAGCCCGAACGTACGAACCACCTTGCCCCGTTTGAGATCGATGACCGACACAGAGTCGTCATTCGTGTTGGCGACGAAAAGCCGCTGACCTTCGGTATCAAGGGCGAGAGCGGTAGGATGGCGGCCGACCTGCATTGTGGCCGTGACTTTGCCGCTTGCGAGATCCACGACCGAAATCGTGCCTTGCTTTGCAACGCCCATCGCGTCGATACGAACTTTGTCTGCGGTGGGTTCAAGGCCGGTTGGCGCGCTGGCTTCTGCGCCAACGGCCAGTTGGCCACCCCAATTGGCGACGTAGGCGGTTGTCTTGTCGACTGCGACCGAGACGGGTGCGATTCCGACCGGGACCTTTTGAACCTCGCCCGTCGCAGTATTCACGACAGCAAGTTCGTTGTTGAACAGGAGCGGCACCAGCACGTTGTCTCCGAACCATGCCGGTGTACCCACGGCATGTAAACCAAGCGCGTTGCCAACCGTCTTGAGTCCGCCGGCGTCGGCGATCTCCAGACGAACCTCGGAAGGTTGGTCGGCGATCTGAACGGCGTGGGTGACGGCCACCCGAGCGCCGCTGGCGTCCATGGCGAGGCCTCGCACACCGCGGTCACCCGGCAGGTCATGGTCGGCGATTACCCTGTTATCGCTGGGGTCCAGCAGCATGAGACGTTTACGGTTCAGCGCCCACACGTCGCCATCGTTTGAAAAGCCCACGGAATAGACGGAACTGTCGAACACGGTCTGAGCACCGGCAGGCGTGATGGCCTGGCGCGTGGTGACCACGCCGGCGTCAGACACATTGCGTGTGGGCGCTGCGGTGGCTGCGGTCTGCGCGAACGAAGTCGGGATGAAGAGGCTGAAGGCCGCCGCGGCGAGCAATACTGATCGGAGTTTCATACGTTGGTTCCTTGATGGTGGGAGTGCGCCCACGCAGCACGCATGGCGGGCCGGAGACGCCCGGTTGAAGACATCGATTGAAAAAAGTGGTCAGTCGCCAAAGTGTTGTTGCCAATAGCCCTTTTGGGAAATTGCGGGGCGCGATCATTTGTTTCTGGGCACGGAATCGCAAACCTCGAAGCCAAGGCGCAGGTTGAGACCGCAAGCGGCTTCATGGAGAGCTTCCTTGTGGCAACTTTGTTGAAAGGAAAGAATCAAAGGTCTTTGGTCCGCAGCGAGACGTCGGTACGAACCGGCGAATCCTGGCGGCCGACGTCGTCCACAACCCGAAAATCTGCGCTGCAAATATCGGACGTAAACGTGGTGCGCAGGTAGCCGCGCTGCTGGCCGTTCAAATGATGGACGTGAGGGTTCGCTGCACGCATCTGTTCCATGTCTCGGGCCCATGGACACCCAGAGGAAATCGAGCTTCCGACCAATTCGTGGCCGATACGTTTGGAGCGGATGTCGAATGGGTCCTGATGCAGAGTTGACGCCATGGCCGTGTGCCAATCACCCGTTAGAAACACAGGATTTGAAACGTCAGAGGCGAGCATGTCGAGCATATCCTGCCGAGCGCCGGGGTAGCCGTCCCAGCTGTCAAGATTGACAATCGGCGCCTCCGGCGGCGCGTTGTAGCGATATGGCGTCAGCCAAACTTGAGTCGCCATGACGTTGAACGGCGCTGCAGAGCTGCGCAAAGACTTCTTCAGCCAAGTTTCCTGCTCCTTGCCGAGCATCGTGCTCCCGGCCACGAACGCCTCATCGCAGTAAGGCTTGCGGTTATCGCCGCACGGCTGATCACTCCGGAACTGTCGCGTATCCAACATGTGAACTAGCGCCGGTCCAAACCGGTAGGCGCCAAAAAGTTGAAGTCGCGCTTTCAATCCGTCGATGACGGGCGGCTTTTCGATTGGCATGTGCTCGTAATACGCCTGCAGCGCGGCGAGCTTGCGAACCATGAATTCGGCTTGGGTTTGCTTCTCGGGATCCTGGGGGACATTTCCGGCCCAGTTGTTGTCGACTTCGTGATCGTCAAGAGCGACGATCCAAGGCGCAACGGCATGGGCGGCTTGAAGGTCAGGATCGGTGCGGTAGAGTGCGTGGCGATTTCTATAGTCCCAGAGCGTTGTAATTTCTGCGCTATTGTGCACGCGAACTGTTTCAAAGAGACGCCGCTCCCCACCCCCGACAGCTCGCATCTGGGCGCCCAAGGTGCCTGTGCCGCCCTCGTAGATGTAATCGCCCGTATGGATGACGCAGTCTGGCATCCATTCGGCAAGATCGCGATAGGCTGCATAGAAGCCTGCTTCGTAGTGTTGGCAATACGCGAGTGCGATCTTTGCTTCGGAAGCGTTTGGATCACTGGTCCGTGTACGCCCGATCGGGCTTTCATCGCCAGAGTAGGCAAACCGGTACCAATACTCGCGTCCAGGTTCCAGGCCGCGTGCTACGAAGTGAACAGAATGCGCTTCGGCGGGCCGCGCCAGAACGATGTCGTCGATGATGATGTTAGACATGTTCGCATCAAGCGCGACCCTCACTCGAACTTCGGCGGGCTCATTTGCCATTCCGCCCCCGTTCAAAGGATCCGGCGCGAGGCGTGTCCACAAAACGACTTGGTTCGGGCGGGGTGAGCCGGAGGCGACCCCCAAAGAAAAATAGCCGCCATTGGCCGCAGCCAGAGCCTTTTGTTCAAGAACGGACAGGCTCAACAGTGCGCCTGAGGCTAAGATGAACGCGCGGCGAGACAAGATATGTTGCATCGGGACGAAACCCCTCCGGCTTGGCTTCTGGTTCGTTTGAATCTGAAAAAAGGCCGGGCGGCGAGGAAGAATCGCCGCCCGGTATAGAGTTGTCGCGCGCTTAGAACGAGTACTCGTATTGGACCCAGAAGGACTGGGGTTTGCCGTTCCAACCGTACGTCGTGTAGTTCGACGCATTGTTCACGCCGGTCTCGTTACGCACGACCGAACGATTGCGCGACTGGAACGCGCCAGCCGCGCCGCGTTCGAAATACTCTTCGTTCAGAAGGTTCACGCCGCGTACCAGGATGCGGTGCTGCTTTTCTTCGCCGAGGAAGTATTGAACCGAGCCGTTGAGGACAAAGTACTCGCCGAAGTTCTGATCAGGTATCGAGCGGTTGCCGTTGGCATCGACCAGTCGCGCGGCTGTGCCGCCGGCATGGGCATATTCCGGGCCCTGGAGGCGCGGGTTGAGCGCGAGAACCAACCGATCCGTCGGCTCGTAGGTGACAAGTGCAGACAACGACCATTCCGGGCGTTCGCCGGACTGGCGAAGAGGTTCGCTGCCGGCGATACCCGGTACGACTGTTCCAGCAAGCGCCAGTCCCGTGCCTTCGCGGATCTGCGACAGGCCGAAAATCGGGTTGGGCTCCAGTGAGTCCATAGCTGTGAACGTCAAGTCGGCGGCCCATTTGTCGAGGTCGACCGAGAGGTCGATGGTCCAACCTTCGATCGCCTGAACAGCGTTCAGGTTTACAGCCACCTGCTCATCGCTCGCAAGGTTCTGCGAGGCTGCGTTGGCGCAGAAAGCATCTGGCGGCACGATACTGCGACGGTTCGCGTTGATCGTGTCGAGTGTCTGGGCGCCGGACGACGGGGCGTTTGGTCCGCCCACTGCATATTGAGTACAGACGGCGCCAACAGCCCGGCTTCCGAACTGATTGAGGATATCGGTCTGGAAGTATCCAAGTTCGAGGTTGTAGGTACCACCCATGATGTCGCCGTCGATACCGATACCGGCATTGAGGGCCTCGACGGACTGGGCTTCGAGGCCTGGGTTGATGTTTGCCGTGGCACCATAAACGCCGATCTCGTCGATCTTCGGCGCCGAGTAAGACGTACCACCTGCGGCGCGGGCATAGATGCCGCCACCGAAGTCTTGGCGCGCACTGGCCTTCCAGATCATCTCGTCTTCGAACGGATCGTTGAAGTCTTGCCGCGCGGCGAGCGATCCGGAAAGGCCGTCGAGAAGGTCGAAGTTGTATCGCAGGTCGCCATAGAGGCCGATTGACGTCAGCGTTGCATCCTGCACGCCGAAGGCTGGGTCTGAAGCATCCGTGTAACCGGTGTACTGAACGCCGCCGACAACTTCAAAATTGTCGTTGATCTCGTAAGTAGCCCGAGCATTTACGCCGTAGTCATTGTAGCCGGACGCCCGGTTGTCTCGGGATCCAAACCCTTTGACCGGGTTTCCGTTGCCAAAGCTGGTGACTGTTTCACTCGCATATCCGATCGGTGCGCCGATCGGGAACGGGTTCTCCGGTGTACCATAACGCTGACCAAAGAACGGGCTGCCCGGCACCTGATTGACCTGCCAGCCTTGCCGCGCGAGCGATGCGGATTGGTTGATCGTCCCAGGATTCGTCACGCATCCGGTCGGGAAGTTGATTGACGTTGCAAAGGCTTCAAATTGTGCAGCAGTGGTGAAGCTCGTGATGCCGCGACCGCGGGCCTGGGCTTCGACCGCTGCCGGGAGATCTGTAAGCCGGGGAATGGTGCAGATTTGCGGCACGAGTTCGATGTTGCGCAGGCGGGGAAGCTGATAGTGCGCCTCAACTTCGAACTTCAGGGTGTCGCTGATCTCATTCGCGTAGCTTGCCGTGTAGATAGGGAACTCGGTAAAGTTCGGCGTATAAACCGTGCTTGTCGGGAAGCTGTCGTGGAAGTCGACCGTGGAGTAAGCCGCACCAAGGCGGAATTCCTGGGCGGCATCGATCTGCCAGAGATACTTAACACCGAGACTGTTGAAATCGTATGGGTAGGCTTGGTAACCGCCGAGAGCGAGTACGTTTTCGCCATACGCTTCCGGGTCAAACAATTCATGGGCGTCAGATTTGTAGGAGCGGCCATAGACCATGACGCTGTGCTTTCCGGCTTCGTCGAGCGGGAATGACATGTTGCCATAAAGCTCGCGTGTCTTGAACGAGCCGCCATAAAAGCCGAACTGGCCTTTGGTCGTGCCATCCGGTTCCTTCAGCCTGACGTTCACAACGCCGAGGCCGCCGTTTGATCCGAAGTAGAGCGACTGGCCGCCGCGGAAAACCTCGACGGACTCGATCATGCGCGGGTCGATTGCAGTGGCCGGCCACAAATCTTCGCTCGGCGAAGACCGGTCGAAATAGGGAACGCCATCAACCAGCAAGAGCGTGTCGCGGTCCGTGCCGCCGTCGATGCGGATCGTGAATTCACCTTCGTCGGGCGAGTACCCGACGTTTGCACCGCGGATCAGGCCAGCAGCCAGCTCTCCGAAGTTCGTAAAACCACCGGTCAGGATTTCATCGTCGCTGATGAGCTGGACCTGTGTGCCGGATTTTGCGAGCTCGGCGGCGAGCGGGCTGGCCTCTGCGTCGACCTGCTGGCCTTCAACGCGAATGGTTTCGACGCGGCGAATCGCGGCGTCTTCAGTTTCGGTTTGAGCGACAGCCGACGGTAACGCCGTTGACGCGAGCAGCGCGCCAATGCTGGCGCGGATGGTGAAATTGGAAAATGTTTTCATGACCTGGACCTTGATCAACCCCTCAAAGACCGCCGGACATCGACGACCCGCAGAAGACCTCCCGCGCGCCGGGCGAGGGAGCTCATCACCGAACGATTAGTTAACAGCGGCGACAGTTGCGTGAAGACTTAGTAAAACAATTATGAACCCCATTTACTTTGCAAGAAAAATATATTGAACAAAGCTCAATCTTGGCGTTTCTGCGAGGTTGAGTTGAAAACGATGCCCTCCCGGCTGAGCCCGAGCCCTGAGCTGCTTGACCCGGTCGCCGAGGCGCGCGGCTTCTTGATGGACTGGGACGGATGTTGCGCGGTCGAAAACAGGCTTCTTCCGTCTGCGGTTCGGTTCCTGAAGGCAAACGCTCCGCACACGGTCATCGTGTCGAACAATTCCTCGAACACGGCGGAGGATTTTCAGCGCATCCTCGCAAAGGCGGGTGTTGAGATGCGCCTTGACCAGATTATTCTCGCCGGGGTCGAAGCGCTCGCGCGCGCGGCCCAATTCGGTTCGTCGCGCACTTTGGTTCTGTCTGATCCGCGCATGCGATTTCTTGCGCGTCGGATGGGTGTCGCAATGACATCTGAGCGGCCTGAACTCATCGTGCTCTTGCGTGACACGCGTTTTACCTACCCGCGCCTCGAGACCGTCGTGAACGCGATGGCCGGTGAGGCCCGCTTGATCGTATCAAATCCTGACGTGACCCATCCCGGCAGGGCAGGGCATCTCCAGCCGGAAACCGGCGCGCTGCTCGCCGCCATCAAGGCTTGTGTCGCTATACCCGAGGATCGGCTCGAGATCATCGGAAAGCCCAGTCCTTCGCTCTTTCTGAAGGGGTGCTCGGTTCTGGGTCTCGAGCCGTCATCCGTCGTGATGATCGGGGACAATCCAGCCACAGATATCGCCGGTGCCGAAGCCGTCGGGATGCATGGATTGCTGGTAACGCCAGGTCCGGAACATTTCTTCCGGACGCTTGTCCGGTCGCTTAAAATCGTTTGAGCGAAAGGACGTTGAACGTCTTCTGCAACACCTCGACGGAGTGCTCGTAATCGTCCAGTGCAATGGCTGCGACGAGCGTGTCGAGCACACAAAGCTGAGCAATCCGGCTGGTCATTGCCTCGGTCCTGAACTTCGTTTCGCGGGCCATCGTGAACAGCTTGATGTCTGCGAAAGCCTGCAGGGGCGAACTGGCAAAGTTCGTGACCACGATCGTCTTCGCGCCTGCCTCTTTTGCGAGCCGTGTTGCGGCAAGCGTTTCGTGGGTTGCGCCCGAATGCGAGATTGTGAGGACGGCAACGTTCGGGCCGGTGCGCGATGCGCTGATGGCCTGGATATGGCTGTCGGTCACAACTTTCACATTGAGCCCGATACGGAGCATTCGGTATTGAGCATCTTCCGCAATCGGTGCGGATGATCCGATACCGTATATCTCAATGCGCTCGGCCGCCCTGATGATCTTCACGGCCGCTGCAATCGCATCCGGATCCAGGACCGAAAGTGTATCGCGCAAGGCCTGAACACCGGCATGGAACATTTTGCGGCAAACGGCCGACGCATCATCGGTCGGTTGGAGGTCCTCATGGATGAACTGTACGGGTTTGACGGTTTCTTGCGCCAGGCTGAGTTTGAGCTGCTGGAAGCCTGAAAGCCCGAGCTGGCGGCAAAAGTTGATCACGCTGCCATCACTTGCGCCGGTTGCCTCTGCCAGTTCGGTAACCGACATCCCCACGACCTGGGTAGGATTGTCGAGCACGAAGCTGGCAATCGAGCTGGTGCTCGGTCCGAGGCTCGCCTGGCGAACGCGAATGCGCGAAATGACGTTGTCTATCGGCGACGCGTCCGGCCGCCGGTTGACCGGAAGGGTTGTTCGCGGCTTTCGACCTGCCATGAAAGTCTTTCAATTCACTCGAGGACTTCAAGTATACATTGAATGAATTTCATTTGAAAGCCGATTATCTCTGGAATTGTCATCGCGCCGTCATGGGCTGCTGTTAATGGATTGGACAAGGCCTGCCATCGTTTTGCAGGGGCGCGGGCGCGGTCCGGAGCGAAAGCCCGGCCTGCATCGCCGCCGGTGCCGGGAGGAGTTGATGGCCAACCGTGTGAGACTCTGGTTGCTGGCTTTCTGCATGGCGGTATTGGCCGCATGCGGTTCGCCTCCCGCCTCAAACTCTGGCTCTGGAAACACACCTGTCCAGCCGTTGCGGGTCTTGCTCATTCCCGCGGATGGGGGGACCGAGGACGGCACGAAAGCGGACTTCAAGCCATTGTTCGACGCACTCTCGCACGCCACCGGTTTGGTTTTTGATGTGCGGGTCGGACAGAGTTACGCGGCGGTGATCGAGGGTATGTGCGCCGGCCATGCTGACATCGCCTGGTTTGGGCCTGTGTCCTATATCGAGGCGCGCGATCGGGGGTGCGCCGAGTTGCTCGCGATCGAAGAAACCGCAGGCTCGACAACCTATTATGCCGGATTGTTCGTGCGCGCGTCTTCCGACATTCAGACTGTCTCGCAGCTTTCGGGGCGCACACTGGCGCTCGGATCGAGCCATTCTGCGAGCAGTTTTGCTTATCCGCTCGCCTTGCTGAAAGCAGAAAACATTGATCCGTTGACGGATCTGAAGGCCTTGAGACTCAACGAAAGTCACACGCAAAGCCTGATGGCGCTTCAAAGCGGTGACGTGGACGCCGCCGGCGCCTCTTTGACATCGTTCGAGCGCGCTCTGAACCAGGGCGGACTGGACGCGTCGAATTTCCGGATCCTTGCCCGGTCTGACAGTATTCCCAATCCTCCAATCGCCATGAGCAGAAAGTTGCCCGAAGACGTCAAGGCGACGCTGCGAGAGGCACTTGGCAAACTCCACGAAACGGCTGGCGTCGATCCTGCCACGATCCGCGGATATGGTGGCAAGCGTGTTGACAGGTACGTGACCCAATTCGACGAGGCGGAGATTGATGAGGCGTTCGAAGCGGTTGCGTTTGTCGATGATGACCTAAAGGCGGCGCTGCTGCGCAAAGCCAGCGGGGCTAAGAAATAAATGGCAGGGGGGTGGATTGGCAAGGGCGCGACCGTCGACAAGAAGTCTGACAGTCTGGCACAGGTGGCCCTGGATGCCGGCAAAGCCGGAAAGCTATTGTCCTGCCGTGAACTCGTGAAAGCTTACGGTGAAGGCCCGCCTGCGCTCGCCGGGGTTTCTTTCCAGATGGATGCACCGGGTTTCACCGTTCTTCTTGGATCGTCTGGTTCAGGCAAGACGACACTGCTTCGCGCGATTGCCGGTCTCGTTCCGCTTGAGTCTGGAGAGATACAGGTTGCCGGACGGACAATGACCCGAACCAACCTCTCGAGCGTCCGCCGCCAACTGGGCATGGTGCATCAGGAGTTCGCTTTGGTCGAGCGTTTGACCTCGGTGCAGAATGTTCTGTCCGGCGCGGCAACGCAGGTGTCGTGGCCCCGCATAGTCTGTCAGGCTTATCCGGAGGAGCTGCGCCGCCGGGCATGCCAGTTGCTCGCCGATGTGGGGCTGACGGAGGCTCAGGCGAACCGCAAGGCGCGCGAATTGTCGGGCGGTCAGCGCCAGCGGGTCGGCATCGCGCGCGCTCTGATCAGAAAGCCGAAACTGTTCCTTGCAGATGAGCCTGTCGCCAATCTCGACCCGGAGACCGCGGCGGGACTTCTCACTCTTCTGCGCGAGGCCGTCACAAGCCGCGGGATCGGCGTGCTGTGCAGCCTTCATCAGACGGACCTTGCCCTTCGCTATGCGGACAGGATTATCGGACTGAAGGCGGGACGGATTGTTTTTGACGGGGCGCCCGATGCCTTTACACCGTCCGTCGCATCGACCCTCTTCGCGCGCGATGGCGCGCCGCATGCCCTGACCGTGGCCGCGGCCTGATATGTCCGTTCAAGTCCTTGGCGATCGAGCCGGCTCACATGACCGTCCACCTGAAGCCTGGCGGCTGAAGCCGGTATTCGATGCGCGCGCCGTCATCCTGGCGGGGCTCGCAGTTGTTCTTCTCGCTTTTTCGGCGCAGCGCCTCGACCTTGGCCAGATGTTCAGTGACGTGGGGTCGTTCATTCTGGCCTCGGCCGGATTGAAAGAGCGCTCTGACATCGGAGACGGATTGTCCGGGCTTTCCGCCGGCATGTTCCCGATTGTTATCGACGAGCGCACGCCCGTCGAGTTCGTGGACGACCTGGACGCGCGTCTCGCTGCGCCGTTCGCTCGCCTCGAGACCGTTGCTACAGAAGAGATTGCGCTGGATACGAACACACTCGAGATGTCCGGGAACATGGGGGAGCGGACGTACCTGGTCGAGCCTGCTGGATATCTTCTGTTCGTCCTGCTCAAAATGCTCGAGACATTCGAAATCGCGGCTTGGGCAACATTGTTTGCTGTTGCGGTCAGCCTCCCGCTATCTGTGCTCTGTGCACGGAATTATGCGCCTCATGTTTCGATCTACGGAGCGGGCCGGACATTCGTCTCGTTCCTTCGATCTGTTCCCGAACTCATCAGCGCTCTGTTCCTTGTCCTCGCATTCGGGTTCGGACCGATCCCTGGAATTGTGGCGCTTGCGATTCACAGCACGGGATTTCTCGCAAAATTCTTTGCTGAAGACATCGAAGCGGCGGATCCTCGCCCGCAGGAGGCAATCGCGGTCACAGGAGCCAGCCGATTTGCCGTACTACGCCTTGCGGTGCTTCCAAGCGTGCTCGCGAGCTTCACAGGCCTGTCGCTGTACATCCTCGACCGCAACGTCAGGATGGCGACAGTCATTGGTCTCGTGGGCGCCGGAGGCATCGGACAGGAGCTGAAGGGGCGCTTCGACATGTTCCAGTATGACAGGGTAGGGACCCTTCTGCTTGTGATCTTTCTCACGGTTCTTTTGCTTGATGCGCTTTCAGCGCGCATCCGGCGGCGCCTGATCTGACGGAGCGACCATGATCAAGTTTTTGCCGATAGTCGTGGCTCTGTTTGTGCTTGGCACGGGCAGTGACGCGGTCGCCGAGCCTGCGAGCCAAAAACTCCCGCAAGTCTCGGGTTACACTCTGGAAGGTGAGCGGCTTAACTTGCCGGCTGACCTTGCGGCGCCGGCGACACTGATCGTCTTCGTTGAGGAAGATCCGTTCACTGAAGACCTCGGAAGTTGGCGGGAGCTGGCTTTCCTCCTTGAAGACGAGGTTCCGGCGTTTATTCTGGTCACGATGGGCGATAAGCGCGGCCTTTCGCGCTCAATGGCGGCTGGCCGCCTGAGGGCCGAAGTGAAGGACCCAGAGTTGCGGGCGAACCTCGTTCCGGTGTTCCAGGACGGCGGCGATCTGCGCAGCATTCTGGACATTGCGTCCAGCTCCCGTGTCTCGGCGGTCTTGGTGAGCCGGTCAGGCGAGGTCGTCTGGCGGGCACCAGGTCCGGCCGGCAAGAAGGCGATTGAAGAGATACGGTCGAGCCTTCGCGCGCCGCTCGGCGAGACGCAGGTCACCCTTGGCCTGTCCGCCACGGTGGGCGGTCAGGCGGCCTTGACCCTTCCGGATGCAATTGCTCCAACTCCAACTCCAACTCCTACTCCAACTTCACCTTCACCTTCACCTCCACCGGCACCTGCGCAAACTCCATTGCCATTGCCATTGCCAGTTCCTGTGCCGTTAGCACCAATTTACGAAGAGCTGGCAAATACGCCGCTACAGATGCCGAAGATCGACGGCGTGACGCTCGCCGGGCGCAGTCTCGCAATGCCGGACGATTTAAGCAAGACTGGGACACGCCTCGTTCTGGTCGCCGATCATGCGGGCGAGGATGCGCTGTTTGCCGCGCTTTCCGAGGCGGAGCAGGCGGGGCCGCAAGCCGCTTCGGAATGGTACGTTCTTCTATTCATGGGGAAGTCGCAGCGCTTCGGCAAAGCCGTCGCCGCAGGTCAGCTCAGAGCGAGAGTTCAATCGCTCGTTCGGCGAGAGCGCATCATACCGGTTTACATGGAGCTTTCATCATTCGAACGGCTTGCTGGCTTGCAGCCAGCCGTTGGTACACGCACTATTCTCGCGGCCCAGTCAGGCGCCCTTTCTTCGATGGTCG
>Ga0247831_1001021_pt1 | contig 56558 bp, 52 predicted proteins | sample LaCruzMarch2015__9_FD_192406 | JGI IMG/M metagenome (GOLD analysis project Ga0247831, IMG submission 192406) | Freshwater microbial communities from meromictic Lake La Cruz, Castile-La Mancha, Spain - LaCruzMarch2015_1m | ecosystem: Environmental > Aquatic > Freshwater > Lake | place: Spain...
CCCCCGGTGTAAAGACCGCACCTTGACCCCACCCGGAGCCCCGTGATGCAAGGCACTGCCAACCTGAACCTGATGATCAAGGCCGCCCGCGCCGCCGGGCGCAGCCTGGTCAAGGATTTCCGCGAGGTGGAAAACCTGCAGGTGTCTTCGAAAGGCCCCGGTGATTTCGTCTCCAAGGCCGACCGCGAGGCCGAGCGGATCATCAAGGACATGCTGATGGAGGGCCGCCCGACCTATGGCTGGCTGGGCGAGGAAACCGGCGGCGATGACGGGGCGGACCCGACGCGGCGCTGGATTGTCGATCCGCTGGACGGCACGACGAACTTTCTGCACGGCATGCCGCATTGGGCGATTTCGATCGCGCTGGAGCACAAGGGCGAGATCGTCTCGGGGGTGATCTATGACGCGGCCAAGGACGAGTTGTTCTGGGCGGAAAAGGGCGCCGGGGCCTGGATGAACGACCGCCGGTTGCGGGTGTCGGGACGGCGCGTCATGCAGGAGGCGGTTTTTGCCACCGGCGTGCCGTTCGGGGCGAAAAAGACGCTGCCCGCGATGCTGGGCGATCTGGCGCGGCTGATGCCGGGATGTGCCGGGGTGCGCCGTTGGGGGGCGGCGGCGCTCGACCTCGCCTATGTCGCGGCGGGGCGGTATGACGGCTATTGGGAGCGCGAGTTGCAAGCCTGGGACATCGCGGCGGGATTGATCCTGGTGCGCGAGGCGGGCGGGATGCTCGCCCCGGTGCGCGAGGGCGGCGACATTCTGGCGGATGGTGCGGTGATCGCGGCGAATGATCCGCTGTTCGCGCCGCTGTGCAAGATCATCCGCAACGACTAGCGACGAGGGACCCGAGGGACCGAGGAGCGGGTGATCTTGTAGTCCGCATCCGGATGCGGCGGTGTCCCATGCGTGCGTTGCCAGAACGCAAAGCCGCCCCGCGTCAGCCACAACGGGATCGTCAGGATCAGCCCGCCGACAAACCCGCCGACATGCGCCAGATAGGCGACCCCGCCGCCATCGGTGGGCGTTGTCGCCCCGTTGAACAGTTGCGCCCCGATCCAGACCCCCAGCACGATCCACGCCGGGATCGCGAAGATTCGGAAGAAGATGATGAAAATGAACAGCACGTCGATTTTCGCGCGCGGGAACAACAGCAGATAGCCCCCCATCACCCCGGCGATCGCCCCCGAGGCCCCCACCATCGTCACCGGCGAGGCGACATCGGCACCGATCTGCAGCCCCGCCGCCGCCAGACCCGACGCGAGATAGAACAGCGCAAAGCGGCCATGCCCCATCTCGTCTTCCATGTTGTCGCCGAAAATCCACAGAAACAGCATGTTGCCCGCCAGATGCATCCAGCCGCCATGCAGGAACATCGAGGTCACCACCGTTTCGACCTGAACCCCGGCCATCACCGCTGCCGGGATCAGCCCCCACCGCCGGAAGAACAGATCGAGGTCGTAGTCATCCGCGATCGTAAGCCAATAGCCCAGAAACACCGCGATGTTCACCGCGATCAGGACATAGGTCACATAGGGCGGGCGCCCCGAGGGGTTGTGATCGCGGATCGGAAACATGGTGCCAGCCTTTCCGATCCGCGCCGGGGCGTCAAGCGACACCCACCTCGGCCAGCAGATGCGCATTGCCGCCGGCGGCGGTGGTGTCGATGCAGACGTGGCGTTCCAGCAGGGCGTGGGCCGCGTCGGGCAGATCGCCGATCAGCGGCAGGATCGGGCCGGGGCGGGCGGCAAGGGCGAGGGCGAAAGGCCGGGCTGCCTCGGGCGGGCCCCAGTGCAGCGCGCCCGAGATGCCGGTCAGCGTGGTCAGCGCCCCGGGCGGCAGGCCGGGGGCCTCGACCGCATGGCCGCCCAGGGCGCGGACCGCCTCGGCCTGCTGCAGGGCGGTGGCGGCCGAAGGGCCGAGGCATAGCAGCGGCGCGCGCGGAAGGGTGGTCAGGCGGTTGGACTCGCCGGTGGGGCCGGGCAGGACGATGGTCTGCCGCTGGGGGGCGGGCCGGCGGATCAGGGCGCGCTCGACCTCGTCCAGCGGGATGGTGCGGTCGTCCGGGCCTGCGGGCGAGGCCGCCTGCCGGGTGAACCGGGGCAGGTAATGCGGGCCGCCCGCCTTGGGCCCGGTGCCCGAAAGCCCCTCGCCGCCAAAGGGTTGGCTGCCCACCACCGCACCGATCTGGTTGCGGTTGACGTAAGTATTGCCGACCTGCAGGCGGTCGATGATCCGTTGCACCCGGTCGTCGATGCGCGAATGCAGGCCGAAGGTCAGGCCATAGCCGGTGGCGTTGATCGCGCCGATCACCGCGTCGATCTCGGTCGCGGCAAAGGTCGCGACATGCAGGACGGGGCCGAACACCTCGCGCGGGATGGCGGCGATGCCCGAGACGCGCAGGATCGTGGGGGGGATGAAGGGACCGGTTTCGGGGGTCGGCAGGGTCTTGATCAGGCGGCCTTCGGTTTTCGCGGCGTCGATGTAGGCGGCGATGCCGGTGGCGGCGGCGGCGTCGATCAGCGGGCCGATGTCGGTCGCAAGGTCCCAGGGATCACCGAGCGTCAATTCGTCCATCGCGCCCTGCAGCATGTCGAGCAGGGGTCCGGCGATATCCTCTTGCACGTAAAGGCAGCGCAGGGCCGAACACCGCTGGCCTGCCGACTGGAAGGCCGAGGCGAGGATGTCGCGGACCGCCTGTTCGGGCAGGGCGGTGCTGTCGACCAGCATGGCGTTCAGCCCGCCGGTTTCGGCGATCAGCGGCGCGGCGGGGTCAAGATGTGCGGCCATGCTGGCGCGGATGGCCCGCGCCGTCGCGGTCGATCCGGTGAAGGCCACGCCGTTCACCCGGGGATCGGCAGTCAGCGCCGCGCCGACATCCCCACCGCCGGGCAGCAGGTGCAGCGCGGTGGCCGGAACGCCCGCCTTGCGCAGCAGGTCGGTCGCGAGGGCGGCGATCAGCGGCGTCTGCGGCGCGGGTTTGGCCAGCACGGCGTTGCCTGCGGCCAGAGCCGCGGCGATCTGACCGGTGAAGATGGCCAACGGAAAGTTCCACGGGCTGATGCACGCGAAAAGCCCCCGCGCGGGGGCGCTGAGCGCCCCTGCCTGATCGGCGTAATAGCGCAGGAAATCGACCGCCTCGCGCAACTCGCCCACCGCATCTGGCAGGGTCTTGCCCGCCTCGCGCGCCAGCAGGGCAAAGATCGCGCCATGGTCGGCCTCGTAAAGATCGGCGGCGCGGCGCAGCACCTCGGCGCGGATTGCGGTCGGGGCGGACCAGGGTTCGGCCAGCCGCAGGGCGGTGTCGATGTCGGGCGGGGCGGCGGCGGTGACATGGCCGGTCACGGTGCCGGTGGCGGGGTTCAGGGCGGGCTGGCGCAGACCGCCCGCCAGACGACCGGCGAGACGGGGGGCGGCGTCGAACCGGGTGGTGCGGTGCGGGGTTCGCGCGGCCTCGATCGCCTGCAGATCGGCGCTGTCGCTCAGGTCCCAGCCGCGCGCGTTTTTCCGCGCGCCGAACAGGGTCGCGCCGGTCAGGATCGCGGCGTTCGGGATCGCGGCGTTCGGGATCGCGGGCAGCGCCTCTATCGCGGTCAGCGGGCAGGCGGCGACGCGGGTGGGCGGGACCTGATCGTTGACGATCTGGTTCACGAAGCTGCTGTTTGCGCCGTTTTCCAGCAGGCGGCGCACCAGATAGGCCAACAGGTCGCGGTGCGCGCCGACCGGGGCGTAGATCCGGCAGCGGGTGGCATGATCGCGCAGCACGATCTCGTGCAGGCGCTCGCCCATGCCATGCAGGCGCTGGAATTCGAAACCGGTCCGGTCGGGGGCCATGTCGAGGATCGCCGCCACCGTATGGGCGTTGTGGGTCGCGAATTGCGGATAGATCCGGTCGGTCATCCCCAGCAGTTTGCGCGCGCAGGCGATGTAGCTGACGTCGGTGGCCTGTTTGCGGGTGAACACCGGAAAATCGGCCAGCCCCAGCACCTGCGCGCGTTTCACCTCGGTGTCCCAATAGGCCCCCTTCACCAGCCGGACCATGATCCGCCGGTCAAGGCGCAGGCAGAGGGCATGGAGCCAGTCGATCACCGCCCCGGCGCGGCGGCCGTAAGCCTGCACCACCACGCCGAACCCGCCCCATCCGGCCAGCGCGGGGTCCGACAGCACCGCCTCGATCACCTCGCACGACAGGGCCAGCCGGTCGGCCTCTTCGGCGTCGATGTTGAACCCGATGCCCGCCGCCCGCGCCAGACCCGCCAGAGCCTGCACCCGGGGCACCAGTTCGGCCATCACGCGGGCGGCTTGCGCCACTTCATAGCGCGGATGCAGGGCCGACAGTTTCACCGAAATGCCGGGGTTGTCGCGGATGTCGCCGGTCGCGGCGCGGGCGATGGCCGCGATGGCGCGGGAATAGGCCAGATGATAGCGCCGCGCGTCGGCGTCCGTCCGTGCGGCCTCGCCCAGCATGTCGTAGCTGTAGGTATAGCCTTTCGCCTCCAGATCGCGGGCACGTTTCATCGCCGCCTCGATGGTTTCCCCCAGCACGAACTGGCGGCCCATTTCCTTCATCGCGCGGGCGACGGCGCTGCGGATCATCGGCTCGCCCAGCCGTTTCACCGCCGCGCGCAGGTGCCCCACAACACCGGGGTCGCGGTCGTCCAGCACCCGGCCCGTCAGCATCAGCGCCCAGGTCGAGGCGTTGACGAGGCTGGACGACGATTTGCCGAGGTGCCGCCCCCAGTCGGATGGCGCGATCTTGTCTTCGATCAGCGCGTCCATCGTGGTCGCGTCGGGCACCCGCAGCAGCGCCTCGGCCAGACACATCAGCGCCACGCCTTCGTCGGTGGACAGGCCGTATTCGGCCAGAAACACCTCCATCATGCCGGGTCTGGCGCTGGCGCGGATCCGGGTCACCAGATCGGCGCCGGCGGCGGCGATCCTGGCGCGGTCTGCTTCCGACAGGGCGGCCTCACCGATCAGCCGGGTCACCAGCGCGGCCTCGTCGGTCGGGGCGGGGCGGTCGATCCGGGTGAAGGCGTTGTCGGGCATGGGGGGATTCCTTCGGGCTGCTGGCGGCATGATACACCGGGACGGGCCGACGATGGGGCCGATGATGCGCGGCGATGCGGCCGGTTGCACTTGATTTCCGCGGGTCGCCACAGCGCGCCGTCGCGGGAATGCCGCCGCCCGCCCCCCGCACGGCGATGCTGGGGGCGGGGGGGGAACCGGGCGGGATGGCGGCAGGCCGTGTCAGGGGGCGCAGGCGGGTCGGGGGGCGGAGGGTCGATACAACCTGAGGGCGAAATTTATTTCAACCATCGCAGAATAATTTCGACGTGTGCATAGTAAAGGAATGCGTTAATCACCAGCTACCAATGGTCAGTCATGTGTGGAGAAGCGCGATGATCTTGACCTATGCCCAGCCCAAGGGGGCCTTCGTTTCCGGGGACATGTTCGGCGGCAACCTGATCTTCACCCAGAACACCCATCTGACGAACTTCGGGGGGGCGATGGACCTTCTGGGGGTCAACGGCCTGCGGTATCCGGGCGGGAGCGTCGCCGAGCACAACTTCGACGTCAGAAACCCCGACAGCCCGCACGATGAGAACGGCACCCTGCTGCCGGCGGGTAGCTTCATCCCGATGACGGATTTCCTGACCTTCGCGGCCAGCACCGGTCAGCCCGCGACCATCGTGCTGCCGACGCGAAACCTGCTGGTCGGCCACATCACCAATCTTGGCCCGCCCCGCGAGGTCGATCCGGCCGCCGTGGCCGACATCGCGGCCTTCGTGACCGATCTGCTGACACCGGGCGGCCGCTGGCCCGATGCGACGATCCGGGCGTTCGAGATCGGCAACGAATACTGGGCGTCGGGCAACATGACGGCGCGGGAATATGGCCGGGTGGTCAACGCGGTGGCGCAGGCGGTTCAGGCGGCACTGGACGCGCTGCATATCCCCGAGGCGCAACAGCCCGACATCCTGGCGCAGATGGGCGGCCCGTGGGACATCCAGTATGGCACGGGCGGCATCTATCAGAACCTGACCTGGGCGCAGAGACTGCAGACGTGCAACACCGACATCATCAGCGAGATCACATCCCCCGCGTCAAGAGACGCGATCGACGGGTTGCTCGAGCATTACTACTACAGGTCCACGATCGACCCGCTGAACTACAGTTCGGCCTCGGTGAATTACATCGACACCGATTTCAGGTTCTGGAGGGCCGCCGGCTATGGCGACCGGGACCTTTACATCACCGAATGGAACATCGAAAGCGCCAACCTGGCGCAGCTTGGCCTCAAGGGGTCGTCGGCGCTGATCGAGATGATGGAAAACATGGTGCAGATGGGGGTGGACGTCGCGAACGTCTGGCCCGTGCAACTGTGTTGCACCAGCGATCTTGCGGGCGGCTCCGTGGATGTCGCGCGGTTGTCGCCGCTGGGGGCCGCGTTCCGGCTGATGGCGGAAAGCCTGCCCGGCACCCAGGTGCTGCAAAGCAACATCGGCAGCGGCCCGCTGGAAGTGAACGCCTTTGCGAGCCGGGATGCGTTCGTGTTTTTCGTGATGTCACGCGTGGCGACCACGCAGGTCGTCTCGCTGGACCTTGACGAGGTGGTCACCTCGTATTCGGGGTTGACGGGCACCAGGATCGGTTTCGACCCGGCCAGCGCCGACGGGTGGCATTTCGACCCGAATGCCGGGACCGACACCGATGGGGATGGTCACCCGAACGGGGCCTTCGTGCCGGTGGCGCAGGGGTGGGCCGAGCATGACACCTGGGCGGTTCTGACGGAGTTCACGGCGGCGCAACTGGGCACGGCCGGGAACCTGAACTTCACCCTGGCCCCCTATGAGGTGATGCGGCTGGTTTTCACGGTGACGAACAACCGCACGCTGAGCGGCACAACCGGCGCCAATACCCTGGCCGGGGCGGCGGGCCATGACTCGCTGACGGGCCTGGCCGGGAATGACACGCTGACCGGATCGGGGGGCAACGACACCCTGCTGGGCGGCGACGGGGCGGATGTGCTGTCGGGGGGCGCCGGCAATGACAGGCTGGACGGCGGGGCGGGTCTGGACATGGTCAGCTATGCGGCGCTGACCACGGCGGTGACGGTCAACCTCGGCCTGTCGGCACCGCAGAACACCGGGGACGGGTTCGACCATCTGACGAACATCGAGGATGTGACCGGCGGCCGCGGCAACGACCTGTTGACCGGGACCAGCGGCAACAACGTGTTGTCCGGCGGGGGCGGCAACGACACCCTCTATGGCGGCGACGGGGCGGACCAGATCCACAGCGGGGCGGGAAACAACCGGGCCGATGGCGGAGCGGGCAACGACCTGTTCCATCCGGGCAGCGAAATGGGCAACGAGACGATCCTTGGCGGTGCCGGAGTCGACACGATCGTTTTCGGCGATGTTCGCGTGGCTCTGACGGTGAACCTCGCCACCACGACAGCGCAGGCGACCGGTCTCGGCAACTTTCTGATCACCGGGGTCGAGAACCTGACCGGCGGCCTTGGCAACGACGTTCTGACCGGAAGTTCGGGCGCGAATGCGCTGCGCGGCGGGGAGGGCAACGACACGCTTTCCGGGGGCGACGGCAACGACAGCCTGTATGGCGGGCGCGGCAATGACGTTGTTTTCGGGGGCGGCGGAAACGACATCATCTTCAAGGGCGGCGACCTCGGGGGGGTCTATCTGGGCGGCGGGACAGACACGCTGGCGGGCGGGGCCGGGCTGGACCGGTTCGTGTTCGGCAATCAGGCCGGGTGGACCAAGATCACCGATTTCCAGCGCGGCATCGACAAGATCCAGATGACGCAATATGCGGGCGGCCTGGCCGGGGTGACCCAGACCTATCAGGCCAAGACGAACGGGATGGTCCTGACCTTCGAGGATGGCACGATCGTTCTGGAAAACATCGGCAATGCCCCGCTTTCGGCTGGCGATTTCCTGTTTGCCTGACAGGGCGGCGTCGGGGCTGCGACAGTCACGCACAGGGCGGATTTCAAGGCTGGGGCAGGTTCGGAACCATTGGTCGATCCGGCCCCGCCGGGGTTTGCGGGCGGCGGCGTCACGGGGGGCTTGCCTCGCGCGCGCCGGTTGCGCCAGACTGCGGCAAAGGAGCCTTCCGATGCCGCTTGACCCTGCCGAGGTGACTGCCGCCACAGCCCCCCTGCCCCGCGCCCGCGCGATGCCGGCCGGGTTCTATACCGACCCCGCGATCTTTGCCGCCGAACGCGAAAGGCTGTTCCTGACGCACTGGTTCTTTCTGTGCCGCGACGACATGCTGCCTGCCCCCGGCGATTATCGCGCCTTCGACACGCCCGGCGGGCCGGTGGTGGCGTTGCGCGGGGCGGACGGGGTGATCCGGTGTTTCGCCAATTACTGCCGCCATCGCGGGTCGATCCTGCTGGAGGGGTCGGGCAATACCGGCGGGCGGGTGACCTGCCCCTATCACGCCTGGAGCTATCTGACCGATGGCACGCTTTATGGCTGCCCCGACATGAAGGACGCCGAAGGCTTTGACCGGCGGGAAAACGGGATGGTGGCGCTGGATTGTCAAAGCTGGGCCGGGTTCGTCTTTGCGCGGTTCAGCCACGAGGGGCCGAGCCTGATCGAGCATCTGGGCGATCTGCCCGACCGGATGGCGTCACACCGGCCCGACCGGATGCGCTGCACCTGGGCGATCACGCTGGAACCGGCCTGCAACTGGAAGCTGATCCTCGAAAACGCGATGGAGACCTATCACACCGGGGTCGTCCACAAGGCGACGGTGGGGGCGCAAACATCCCGCACACTGGCGACGCGGGGCAACTGGATCTGCATTCAGGTGATCTCGGGGCGGTCGGTGGCCACGCTGTCGGACACCATCGCGCCCTTCGATCCGATCGATGGGCTGGACGCCGATGCCCGGATGGGCACCTATTTCACCGTGGCCCTGCCGACGATGCAGTTCGCGGTGGCACAGGATTGCCTGTGGTGGCTGAACGTGACGCCGGTGGCGGCGGACCGCTCGCGGCTGGAAATCGGCGGCTGTTTTCCGGCGGACCGTCTGATGCAGCCCGATTTCGCGGTGCGCGCGGCACCCTATTACGACCGGTGGGAACGGGTCGGACGCGAGGATGTGGGGATTCTGGAAAAGCAGCAGAAGGCATTGGGATCGGCGCTGTATCGCCCCGGCCCGCTGTCGGGGCGCGATGACATGGTGCAGGCGCTCGGGGTCTGGGTGATCGACCGGCTGGGGCTGTAGCGGGGGCGGATCAGGACGCGGCTTCGGCGGGGTCATGGCGGCACCGGTCGGCACAGACCGGCTGGCCTGCGCGGATCGCCCGCGCGATCAGGGCCGGAACACCCGGGTGAAGGCCAAGCGGTGCCAGCAGGTGCCCGGCGAACCCGGCGGCAGCCAGGGCGGCGGGGATGTCCTGGGTCACATGGCCGCCTTCGGCTGCGAAGAACGGCAGGCACAGGCTCTGCACGCCATGGCCGGTGGCCTCGGCCAGTTGCGGCGGCTGGTCGATGAAGGCGGCGCGGGCGCAAACGCCGGTGGCGGCGGCGATGCGGGCGGCGACATGGTGGGCGATGGCCGCGGGCACCGGGCTTTTGAACGAGCCATGGGCGGCGAGCAGAACCGTGGTGTCGCAGGCGCGCCAGCCGCGGGCGGCCAGAGCCTCGGCGATCACGGTCACGGCGAGGGCATGCAAGGCGGGGTCGCAGCCGAACGGCTCCAGCACCTGCCAGTCCGCCGCGCCCGCTTCGCGCAGTTTGGCGGGCAGGTGGCTGCGGGTGAACCAGCCGCCCGCCATGAACAACGGGAAAGCGCGGCCGGTGGGGGCGGTGGTCGCGGCGGCCAGCGCACCGGCTTCGGCGAGGGTGGCGGCGGTGATCGTCCAGCCGGGAAGGTTCCCTGCGACCCGGGCCGCGAGGGCGGCGAGGGCGGCGGCGGCAGGCCCGGGGTCGGAGGGCTGGCCGTGGGCGACGATCACCGCATGGGTCATGTGGGATAGGGCCAGTTGGCCTGGGAAAACGCGCCGCCATCGACCCACAGCGTCTGCCCGGTCACAAAGGCGGCGGCGTCCGAGATCAGGAACAGCAGCGGGCCGGTCAGGTCATCCGGGGTTCCCACCCGGCGCAGCGGGGTGACGGCGGCCCAGGTGGCGGCATAATCCCCGGCCTCGGCTGCGGTGCGTTCGGTGGCGATGGCCCCGGGGGCGATGCAGTTGACGCGGATGTTGTGGGGGCCAAGCTCTACTGCGGCGACCTTGGTGAATTGCTCGATCCCGCCTTTGGAGGCGGTATAATCGACCAGGCGCGGGAAGGCATGTTTGTTGCAGCCCGAACCGAGGGTGATGACCGACCCGCCCTGCCCCGCCGCGATCATCGCCTTCGCCGCGGCTTGCGTGTTCAGGAAAGTGCCGCGCAGGTTGGTTTCCATCACCGCATTCCAGCGGTCAACCGACAGGTCCAGCAGGCTGGACCAAGTCTGGATGCCCGCATTGTTCACCATCACGCGGGGGGCTTCCCCGGCCCAGTCGGCCGCCTCGGCGTGAAAGCGGGCGACGTCGTCGGGGTCGCCCGCATCGCTGTTCCAGGCGCGGGCGGTGGGGCCGAGGTCGGCGGCCAGGCTGGCGGCCCCGGGTTGGTTCAGATGGGTGAAAGCAACCTTGTATCCCGCGCCCGCCAGGGCCCGTGTCAGGCTTTGCCCGATGGCGGAGGCCCCTGCGGTGACCAACGCCAGCATGTCAGGCGGCCCATGTGCGGTCGAGCAGCGCCAGCCAGTTGTCGCGCGCCAGTTTGTGCAGCAGGGCGTCGGTAAAGCCGTGGGCGCGCAGGGCGTCCAGCAGGATGGGCAGCCCGGTGACGTCCTTGATGTCCTTCGGCATCGTGGCCCCATCGAAATCAGAGCCGAAGCCGACGTGATCCTCGCCGAGCGCCCCGATCAGGTGGTCGAGGTGGCGCAGCATCGGGTCCAGCGGCATGTCGGCGGACTCGCGGCCATCGGGCCGCAAAAAGCAGGTGGCAAAGTTCAGGCCGACCATGCCGCCCGAGTCCCGGATCATCGCCAGTTGCCGGTCAGTCAGGTTGCGCGAGCTGGGGCAGATCGCGTGGGCGTTGGAATGGGTGGCCACCAGCGGCGCGGTTGACAGCGCCGCGACGTCGGTAAACCCCGCCTCGTTCAGGTGGCTGAGGTCGAGCATGATGTGGAGCGCGTTGCACTCCCGCACCAGCCGCTTGCCCGCCTCGGTCAGGCCCGGGCCGGTGTCGGGGGTCGAGGGGAAGCGGAACGGGACGCCGTGGCCGAAGATGGTCGGGCGGCTCCAGACCGGGCCGAGGCTGCGCAGGCCCGCGGCGTGAAAGCTGTGCAGGGCGTCTAGGCCGGGGTCGATCGCCTCGGCCCCTTCGAAATGCAAGATGGCGGCGATGTTTCCGGCGGCCATGGTGGCGCGGATGGCGGCGGTGGTGGTGCAGATCGTCAGTGCGCCACTGCGTTCCAGCCATTTCAGGTGGCCGATCTGGGCCAGCACCACGGGTTGCGCGGTGGTATGGTCGATCAACTCGGGCAGCGGGAAATCGTAGGGGGGCGCGTCCATCTGCGCCATCAGGTCGGGCGCGTCGAAGTCGTGCGGCGAGGGGACATAGACGGCGAAAAAGCCACCCGCGAAGCCGCCCTGTTTCATCCGGGGCAGGTCCAGTTGGCCTTTGGCATCGGTGCCGTCCCAGATCTGCTGGCGCGCCTCGGGGGCGGCATTGAGGCGGTAAAGCAGGTCGTTGTGGCCGTCGAACACCGGGATCATGGCAGGCTCCTTTTCCGGGCAGGTTAGCCGGGGTTTCGGGCCGGGGCCAGTCTGATCGGGGGGTCAGTTCATCGGCGCGCCACCTTCGGCCTTGCGGCGGGTGACGTAGTCGGTCAGCGCGTCGAGGGTGGCGGGGTCAAGGGCGGGGTCCTCGTGGTCGGCCAACAGTTGCTTCCAGACCTCGGTCGCGCGTTGGGTGGTGTCGCGGCCGCCATTGGCCAGCCATTGCGGGTGGTTGTCCCAGTTCGAGATCAGGGGGGTGTAGAAGGCGTCAGTGTAGCGGGTCATCGTGTGCGGAGACCCGAAGAAATGCCCGCCAGGACCGACGGCGGCGATGGCTTCGGTGGCCAGGCTGTCGGGGGTGGTGTCGATGGGCTGCAGGTAGCTTTGCATCATTTGCAGCAGTTCGGCGTCGAGGATCAGCTTTTCGAAGCTGGCAGTCAGGCCGCCGTGCATCCAGCCTGCGGCGTGTTCGATCAGGTGTGCCCCGCCCATGATCGCGCCCCAGAGCGACATCTGGGATTCGTAGGCGGCCTGCGCGTCTACCGTATTGGCGGCGGTGACGTTGCTGGAGCGGAAGGGCACGCCGATGTGGCGGGCGAGTTGGCCAGAGGCTTGGGCGGCCTTGGTATATTCCGGCGTGCCGAAGGCGGGGGAGCCGGAGCGCATGTCGACGTTGGAGGTGAAGCCGCCGTACATCGCTGGGGCGCCGGGGCGGACGATCTGGGTCAGGATCAGGCCCGCCATCGCCTCGGCATGTTGCAGGGTCAGGGCGCCTGCGAGGGTGATCGGGGCCATCGCACCGGAGAGGGTGAAGGGGGTTATCACGTTGACCTGGTTGTGGCTGGCCAGCGCGATCAGGCCTTCGGCCATCGGCACGTCGAGTTGCAGGGGCGAGTTGGTGTTGATGATGCCGAGCAGGGTTGTCGGCAGGCGGTCTATCGGGGTTTGCAGCATCAGCGCGGCCATCTCGAGCCCGTCCATCGTGCGGGCGTGGCCGAGGGTCTGGGTTTGCCAGCTTTTGTCCAGCAGGGTGATTTGTGCCAGATAGATATCCAGATGCCTTGTGTTGGCAGGCAGGTCCATCGGTTCGAACGGGCCGCCGCCTTCCTGATGGATCACGTTGAGCGATTGGATGAGGCGAAGGTAATCCTGCATCTCGGTGAATGTGCCGTCGCGGCGGCCGTGTTCGGCATCCATCACGTAGGCGGGGCCGCCCACGGAAGCGAAGACGCAATGGGTGCCGCCGAAGTGCAGGTTGCGGACGGGGTTGCGGGCGGTCAGCGTGAAGGTTGCAGGGATTGTGAGCAATCGTTCGGTTATCATTGAGGGGTCGAAGCGGACGCGGTCTTCGGTGACTTCGGCACCTGCCTGCGCGTAGAGGTTTCGCGCCGTGGGGTCGAGGATGCGCATTCCGGTGTCGCGCAGGACGGTCAGGGCGGCTTGGTGGATCGCCGCGATCTGGTCGGGGCTGAGGACTTCGATGGGGGCGTAAGGGCGGGGGATATGCGCGAAGGGCGGTTGGGGGATGCCGGTCTGCCGGGTCTGCCGGGGGCGGCGGGTCAGGCCGGGGCCATGGTGTCGGCGGTCGCAAAGGCGGCGTCGCGGCGCAGGATGGGGGCGGGATTGGCAAGGTCGCGGGCGGTGCGGTGGCCTTGCCAGATGGCGTGGGCGATGGCGCCGGGGGCGTTGGCGTCTCCGGTCAGGTGGAGGTTGGGGAGGTCTTGCAGTTCTTCCAGCAGGGCGGAGCCGCCGAGGCGTTGGCCGACGATGATCAGCGAGCGGGCGTTCAGGGTGGTTGGCTCGCCGGTCATGATCTGGGTCAAGCGCAGGGTGTTGCCGTCGAACCCGGTGACGATCTGCAGGGTGTGATAGCCGATGCCACGCCGGGCAAGCGCCTGATGGATCAGGGGTTGTTCGTTGGTCAGAAAGGTCCAGGCCGAGGCCGCGCCTGCGGTGGTGATGTAGGTGACATCGTGGCCTTTTTCGTTCAGGTCCTCGGCGATCGCGGTGCCGAGGGCGTAGTTGTCGAAGTCGAACACGGCGATCGGGCCTTCGGGTTTCGCGCCGTCGGCGAGGTCGGTGGGGGTGTAGACGCGCGGGGCGTTGAGGGGGGCGATGGGAAGCTCGTTGGCCCCGCAGAGGTTCGGCAGCCAGCGCGATCCGGTGGCGAGGATGGTGTGGTCCGCTCCGAAATCGCGGATGTCTTGGGCGGTCATCGGGCTGTTGGGGTAGAGGGCCACGTTGTTCAGCTTGCGGAGTTGACCGAGGCGGTATTCGGCGACGCGGTTCCAGGTGCGCAGGCCCGGCAGGCTGGTTTCATAGCGAAGGCGGCCGCCGAAATCGGATTTGTCGGTCAGGGTGACCTGAAACCCCCTGCGCGCGAGGGTCAGGGCGGATTCAAGGCCAGAGGGGCCGCCGCCGACGATCAGGACGGTCCCTGCCCCGTCTTTGGGCGTGTGTTCGGGGTGCCAACCGCGCCGCCATTCCTCGCCCGCGGTGGGGTTCTGGGTGCAGCGGACCCAGACCCCGTCATGCCACGAGGAGATACAGATGTTGCAGCCGATGCATTCGCGGATGTCGTCCTCGCGGCCTTCGTCGATCTTGTTGGGAAGGTAAGGGTCGGCGATGGAGGGGCGCGCGGCCCCGATCAGGTCGAGGACCCCGCGTTTCAGCATGCCGACCATCGTATCGGGCGAGGTGAAGCGGCCGACGCCGACCACGGGTTTGGTCGTGACGGATTTCAGGAAGTCGATGGTCGTCTCATGGCTGCCCTCGGGGGTGAAGCGCGAGGCGGCGCAGTCGAAGGCGGAATAGTCCATCTTGACGTCGAAGAGATCAGGGGCGTCGCGGAGGTGGTGGATGACCTCGTGCGCCTCTGACGGATGGCTGTCGGAGGGGCGGGCGCGCAGTTCCTGCATCGAGATGCGGAGCGCCACGGCACAGCGGCCCTGCGTCGCCTCGCGCACCGCGTCGATCAGGTTTTCGGTGAGCCGGGTGCGGTTCTTGACGCTGCCCCCGTATGTGTCAGTCCGGTGATTGTAGTCGGACAGCAGGAATTGATAGGGCAGATAGCCCATGCCGGAATAGACATAGAGGATGTCGAACCCGGCTGCTTCTGCGCGAATGGCGGCATCGGCATGCCAGCGGATCAGGTCCTTGATATCGCTGGCATCCATGATCTTGGGGCGGGCCTGGGACATGAAGGGGACATGCGTTGCCATCCATGGGACGCCCGAGGGGGACAGGGCGGGAAGGCGGGTGGTGCGGTTCATCGCGGCGGCCCCGCCGTGCCAAAGCTCGACGCCCGCCAGCGCGCCGTGGGCGTGGACGGCGTCGGTCATCAGGGCATGGGCCTTGATGTCGGCGGTGTCCCACAGGGTGGCGTTCGGAAAGGGGCTGTCGTCGGACGATGGGTCCACCGAGCAGGCGCCGGTGCAGACGACGCCCCAGCCGCCTTCTGCCTTCATCCCGCGAAAGGCGGCGCGGACGCGGGGGGCCGCGTTGGTCATGCCGGACGCATGAGGGACCTGGAAGAAGCGGTTCTTCGTGACCTTGGGGCCGATCTGCAGCGGTTCGAACAGGCAGTCATAACGGGGGTTGCGCGGCATGGGTGACTCCTTGTTGAACGGATGTATGGTAAGGCGGGTTGGCAGATTCGGGCAAGGGGGGTGTTGGATGGGCGTTCAATACGAGGTGGAGGTGATCGAGAACCTGTTCATCCCGATGCCGGACGGGGTGCTGCTGGCGGCCAAGGTCTGGCGGCCCGTGGGGCTGCGCGCGCCGGTGGTGCTTGAATATCTGCCGTATCGCAAACGCGACGGGACGCGGGCGCGGGATCAGGGGTTGCACGGGTATCTGGCGGCGCGGGGCTATGCCTGCGTGCGGCTGGACATCCGGGGGATGGGGGATTCCGGCGGGGTGTTGCACGGGGAATACACGGACGTCGAACTGGACGACGGGGTGGCCGCGATCGCCTGGCTGGCGGCGCAGGACTGGTGCGACGGGCAGGTGGCGATGATCGGGATTTCGTGGAGCGGATTCAACGGGTTGCAGATCGCAGCCCTGCAACCCCCGGCGTTGAAGACGGTGATCACGGTGGGGTCCACCGACGACCGCTATGCCACGGACGTGCACTGGATCGGCGGCTGCCTGTCGAAGGACAATTTCGACTGGTCGGCGACGATGCTGGCGCAGAATGATCTGCCGCCGGATGCGGCCATCGTGGGGGACCGCTGGCGGGACATGTGGGCAGAGCGGATGCGGGCGAACCGGCCGTGGATCCTCGACTGGCTGGCGCATCAGCGGCGGGATGAGTATTGGCGGCACGGGTCGGTGTGCGAGGATTTCAGCCGAATCACGGTGCCGGTCTATGCGGTGTCGGGGTGGGCGGACAATTATTCGGAAAGCGTGCCGCGGTTGATGGCGGGGCTGTCGGGGCCGCGGCTGGGGCTGATCGGGCCCTGGGCGCACAGCTATCCGATGGATGTGACGGTGGAGCCTGCGATCGGCTGGATGCAGGAGGTGGTGCGCTGGCTGGATCACTGGCTGAAGGGGGTCGAGACGGGCATCATGGACGAGCCGATGCTGCGGGTCTGGATGCAGGACTGGGTGCCGCCCGTGACGTGCTACACCGAACGGCCCGGGCGGTGGGTGGGCGAGGACGTTTGGCCGTCGCCCCGGATTGCGCAGCGGTTCTGGCTGTTGGGCACGAGCGAAGCGTCGATCTGTTCTCCCCTTTGGGTAGGTCTGGGCGCGGGCGAGATCGGGCGCTATGGCGACGATGCCGAATGGCCGGGGGATCAGCGCGAGGATGATGCGGGCTCGCTGGTCATCCGGTTGTCACCGCTGAGCGAACCGCTCGAGATCCTTGGGGCGGCGCGGGTCGCGTTGGCCTTGCGCTGCGACCGGCCGCAAGGGCTTGTCTGCGTTCGTCTGAACGATGTGGCCCCCGACGGGCGGTCGACGCGGGTGACGGTGGGGCTGTTGAACCTGACGCATCGACACGATCATGGCGCGCCGGAGGCGCTGGTGCCGGGGGAGTGGATGAATGTCGAGGTCGAACTCGACGACATCGCGCACCATTTCCCTGCGGGGCACCGGGTCGCGGTGTCGATCTCCACAACCTATTGGCCCATCGCCTGGCCCTCGCCGCAGCTTGCCACCGTAACGGTGGACCTGGCCGCGTCGATGCTTATCCTGCCGGTGCGCCCGCCCGACCCCGCCGATGCCACTCTGCGCACCTTCGACCCGCCCGAACAGGCCGCGCAATGCCCGGTGATCTGGCATGAAACCGCGCCCACCCATCCGCGCCGGGTGGTGCGGGATCTGCTGACGGGGCAGATGGTGGTCGATTTCCCGCGCTGGACCTATGCCTGCGAGATGATGGACATCGGGCAGAAGGTCACATCCTCGGGGCATGTGCGCTTTGCGATCACCGATGGCGATCCGCTGTCGGCGGTGTGCGAAACCGAATACGCGGTCACATTGGCGCGGCCCGACGTGGTGGCGGGGCACTGGAACCGGGGGCGGCTGTGGTGCGATGCGACCCATTTTCACGTCGAGGTCGATCTGAGCGTGTCGGAAAACGGCGGGGTGGTGTTCGAAAACCACTGGCGCGAAAGTTTCCCGAGGGATCATGTCTGAACCGCGCTTTCGCCGCTATGCCCCCGAAGTGCGGGCGGCGATGCTGGTGGACGCGGGGCTGGCCTGTCTGGCGAAGGGCGGGATCACCGCCTTCACCGTGGACAACATCTGTGCACAGGCCGGGGCGTCGCGCGGGCTGATCGCGCATCACTTTGGCGGCAAGGACGGGCTCTTGGCGGCGTGCCATGCGGCGGCCTATGCGCCGGTGTTGCAGGGCTGGGAGGGGGTGACGCGCGCGGGGCTGGTGGACCGGCTGTTCGATCCGGCACAGTTCACCGCGCAGGGGTTGCGGGTCTGGCTGGCGCTGTGGGGCGAGATTGCGGTGAACCCGGCGCTGCAGGCCGAACATGCGCGGCATTACGCGGCCTATCGCGGGATCGTGGCGCGGCTGGTGGGGGACGATGCGCTGGCGGGGGCGGTGATCGCGCTGGTCGACGGGCTGTGGCTGGAGCAATGCCTTGCGCCAAGGCTGATGTCACCGGATCGTGCCAAAGCAGCGTGTAGAATGTTGCTGACGCCGATTCTGGGGCCGATCTGACGGGGGTTCACATGCTGAAATGGATTTTCATGGCAACGCTGATGGCAGGGGCTGTGCAGGCGCAGGACAAGGTCACGTTGAAGGTGCTGAGCTTCAACATCTGGTATGGCGGCGATCAGGTGAGCTTTGACAAGGTGATCGAGGCGATCAAGCTGGCCGATGCCGATATCGTCGGCCTGCAGGAACCCGACGGGCGCACCTTGGACATCGCGGCGGCGGCGGGATATCCCTATGCGGATACGCGGCGGCACATCCTCTCGAAATTTCCGTTGTTCGACAGTGCTATGGGGGTGACGACCAGCCCCGAGGCCCCGCCCTATTCGATTGCCGGGCTGGACCGCGACGCGGTGCATGCCTGGGCGATGGTGGCCCCGGGGCAAGTGGTGGCGGTGGCGAATACCCATCTGACCAGCGACCCCTATGGCCCGGAACTGGTGCGTGACGGCAAGACGCTGGAAGAGGTTCTGGCCAACGAGGCCGAGGTGCGGATGCCCGAGGCGCAGGCGCTGGTTGACGGGCTGGGGCCCGTGGCCGCGCGGGGGGTGCCGGTGCTGCTGACCGGGGATTTCAACTCGGTGTCACACCGCGACTGGACGCCCGCGATGCAGGGCGTGCGGCCCGAGATGAAGTATCTGGTCGAGTGGCCGGTGTCGAAGCTGATCGAGGGGGCCGGGTTGGTCGACACGTTCCGCGCGGCGCATCCCGACCCGGTGGCCGTGCCGGGGCTGACCTGGACGCCGGGCCGCCCCTGGCCGGTGATGCCCGAGGGCGAGACGGTGGACCGCATCGACTTCGTCTGGGCGGCGAACGCGACGGTGGTGGACTCGGTCCTGCTGGGCGAGACGGGCAATCCGGCGGTGGCGCTGTCGGTCACGCCGTTCCCGTCGGACCATCGCGGGGTGCTGTCGACCGTCGAGGTGGCCCCGGTGCCGGCCCCTGCCCTGATCACGGTGGAACCGCGCCCGGTGGTGGCGGGGGGCAGTTTCCTGATCCGGGCGCATGTGCCCGATCGCGGCGACTGGACGGCGGTGGTGGTCAAGGCGGGCGCGGATTGGGTGGAGGGTGCGGTGACCGGGATTGCCGATGTCTCGCTCGCCGATCGCCCCACGGTGCGGCTGTCGACGATCGGGCTGGAACCGGGGGCCTATGACGTGGTGCTGTTGCAGGCGGGCGGGGCCGATGGTCTGGGCGAGGTCGCGCGGCACCGGTTTTCGATCATCCCCGCCGACGGGCGTGCGATGGTCGAGGTGACAGCCCCCGTGGTGACCGGCGGCGACATCGCGGTGCGATTTGCAGGCGCGCCGGGGTTCAAGCTCGACTGGCTGGGGGTCTATGCCAAGGGCGAACCTTCGGTCTACAACTACCTAGGCTTCGCCTATACCGGCGCGCGGCACGCCGGGGAAACGCTGTTCCCGGCGGCGGAGCTGTATGAGGAGCTGGCCCCCGGCGAGTATGAACTGCGCCTGATGCTCGACGACGGCTATCAGGTACAGGCGGTGGCCCCGTTCACGGTGAAATAGCGGGGCTGGTGTGGCGGCTTTGGGCGTGCCAGTCTGGCGGGCATGAGCAAGATCATCATCTCCTGTGCGGTGACAGGGTCGATCCATACGCCGTCGATGTCGCCCTATCTGCCGATCACGGCGGCGCAGATCGCGGCCCAAGCGGTGGAGGCGGCAGAGGCGGGGGCGGCGATCCTGCACCTGCATGCGCGCGATCCGTTGAACGGGCGACCGTCCAGCGACCCGGTTCATTGGGGGTTTCTGGGGGCGATCAAAACCTCGGGTGCCGTGGTCAACATGACCACCGGCGGGTCGGCGGTGATGTCGTTGGCGCAGCGGTTGGCGGCCCCCATGCAGGCATGCCCCGAGATGTGTTCGCTGAACATGGGGACGATGAATTTCGCGCTCTATCCGATGGTGGGTCGGATCAAGGAGTGGTTGCACGACTGGGAAAAGCCGTTTCTGGAAGGCACCGACGATCTGGTGTTCAAGAATACGCCGCGCGACATCGCCCATGTGCTGCACGAAATGGGCACGGTTCGGGGCGCGCGGTTCGAATTCGAATGCTACGACATCGGGCATCTGACGATGCTGCGGCATTTCGTGGACCGGGGGGCGGTCACCGGGCCGCTGTTTATCCAGTTCGTGTTCGGCGTTCTGGGGGGCATGGCGGCAGAGCCCGACACGCTGGTGCTGCTGAAACGCACGGCGGACCGGCTGTTCGGCGATCAGTATCAGTTTTCGGTGCTGGCGGCGGGACGGGCGCAGATGGCGATGGCCACGATGGCGGCGGCCATGGGCGGGCATGTTCGCGTGGGGCTGGAGGATAATCTATACCTGTCCAAGGGCGTGCTGGCGAAGTCCAATGCCGAACAGGTGCGGCTGATCCGGGGCATCGTCGAGGGGTTGGGGCGCGAGGTGGCAACGCCGGACGAGGTGCGCAGCCTGCTGGGGCTGAAAGGGCCGGGGGCGGTGGCGTTTTGATCTTTCGCGCGGCAGAGGTGGCGGATGTCCCGGTGCTGCAGGCGATGCTGGTCGAGTTGGCGCGGCACGAGGGCGGCAGCGCGGTGGCGTCGGTCGACGCGTTGACGCAGGCCGGGTTCGGCGCGCGGCGGCTGTTTTTCGCGGTGCTGGCCGAAGCGCCCCGGCCCTGCGGCATGGCGATCTATTATCCCGACTACTCCACCCATCGCGGCCAGCCGGGGGTCTATGTGCAGGATCTGTATGTCGATCGCAGCGCCCGGGGGGCGGGCATCGGGCGCGGGCTGCTGGCAGCGGTGATGCGGCTGCAGGACTGGGGCGCGCGGTATCTGACGCTGGGGGTCAGCCCGGACAATGCGGTGGCTTTGGGGTTCTATGCCCGCATCGGCTTTCACCCGCGCGGCTATCGGTTCATGATCCTTGACGGGGGCGGGTTGGAGGCGTTGCAATGAAATGTGTTTTCAAAGAGGTGCAGCGGGCGCATGACCCGCAGTTCTTCCTGTCGTCGGGGGCGCAGCGGCCCTGCCCCGAACAGCCCGCACGGGTGGATCAACTGCTGCGCGGCGTGGGGCTCGCAGGGCTGGAGGTGGTGCAGGCGGGGGACGCCGGGATGGGGCCGATCGCGGCGGTGCATCCGGAGCGGTATCTGACCTTCCTGCAGACGATCCATGAACGGTGGAGCCGGATCGACGGGGCGAGCGCCGAGGTCATTCCGAACATCCATCCCGATCATCGCGGGGTGGGGTATCCGCTGTCGGCGGTGGGGCAGGCCGGGTATCACATGACCGACACCTCGTGCCCGATTTCGGCAGAGACCTGGCGCGCGGCCTATGCCAGTGCGCAGACGGCGGTGGGGGCGGCAGGGCTGGTGCTGGGGGGCGAGCGGGCGGCCTATGCGCTGTGCCGTCCGCCGGGGCACCATGCCTTTGCCGAACTGGCGGGGGGGTTCTGCTATCTGAACAACTCGGCCATCGCGGCGCAGTGGTTGACCGGGGCCGGGCGGCGGGTGGCGGTTCTGGACGTCGATGTGCATCACGGCAACGGCACGCAGGGGATTTTCTATGCGCGCGGCGATGTGCTGACCGTGTCGATCCATGCCCACCCCGAGCGGTTCTATCCGTTCTTCTGGGGCTATGAGGCGGAGATCGGCGAGGGGGATGGCACGGGCGCGAACCTGAACCTGCCGCTGCCGCGCGGCACCGGGGATGCGGTGTTTCTGGCGACACTGGAGCAGGCCTTGCGGAAGGTTTCGGATTGGGGGGCGGATACGGTTGTGCTGGCCCTGGGGCTGGATGCGTTCATCGGCGATCCTTTCGCCGGAATGGCGGTGACGACAGCGGGTTTCGGCCGGATCGGCGCGGCGGTGGCGGGCCTGGGCCTGCCCTGCGTCATCGTGCAGGAGGGCGGCTACCTCGCGCCGGAATTGGGCGACAACCTCGCGGCGGTCTTGCGTGCCTGGGCCTGATCTTGCGGAGCGGCGTGCCGCCGCATGCCTTTTGTGCGCTGACGCGCGGGGCCTCCGGCGGGGATATTTGGGCCAGTTGGAAAGGGTCAGGACCACGGGCCGAGCAGGACGTTGCGGGTGACCTGTTCGACGGGCGTTTCGCGGGCAATCAGGCCCGCCACCCATTCGCAGGAGGCGGCGTTGAACACGGCCCCCCGGCCCCGGCGGTATTCGGCGATGCAGCCGTTGCCGTGGCTGGCGCGGGCCAGGGTTTCCGGTGTGACTTCGCCGTAGATGACCTGCGCCACCTCCTCGGCGTCGAGGCTGCCGATGAAGGGGTCGGCGTCATCCGGGCCGGTGGCGTGGCTGAGCGTGGTGGCAGGCGACAGGCCGACGATGGTCAGATCGCCCTGCAACCCGGTGTTTTCGGCGGGATAAGGCAGGCCGCGGGTCATCGTGTGGTCGATGCCGTCCACCTCGTAGGCGAAGATTTTCGAATGCGCGCCGAGGACATCGCCGTAGCCGAGGCCGGTGCCCTTCAGGCTCCAGTGTTGGGGGCGGTAGAGGGTGAAGCCGCCCGAGCCGTGGGCGGCGCAGCGGCTCCATCCGGCATAGACGCCCATCGACCCGGTCAGGCCTAAGGTGGCGGTGGCGGGGCGGCGGGTGGCGGGGGCGTCCCAGTAGGTGGTGCGGCGTTCGGGGCGCGGGTCGGGGTCCGGCGTCAGCTTGTGACAGGTTTGCAAGGAGAGGTCGGGCGACAGGCGGGTTTGCCAGAAGAAGTTCCCGGCAAAGCGTGCCAGGCGACCGCCAGCGTCAAGCCAGCCTTCCAGATGGTCGCGCATCTCCCAGGTCCAGTATTCGTCGTGGCCCACGATCAGGGCCTGCGGGTACCGGGCGAGGGCCTGCGGGTTGGCGTGCAGGTCGTGCTGCGTCAGATAGTCGAGCGCGATGCCCTGCCCTTCGCACCACAGCGCGAAGGGGCGCTCAAAGGCGGCCCAGCCGGAGGAGGCGTATTTCTTGGAGATCCCCCGGGCGCGGGCATACTCCATGTGCGGATATCGGGGTCTGGTCATCAGGGGCGAGGCGTGCGGGATGCGGGGGGCATCCGCAGGCCATTGGACGAAACCGCGCGCCCAGGGGCGGTGCAGGCTGACCGTGGTTGCAGGTTCGGTTCTGCGGCTGCCGGTGATGCCCTGATAGTGGTTCGACCCGCCCCAGTCGTTGTAGGCGGCCCAGGTGCCGGTGCACAGAATCATCGCGATGCGTGCGGTTGGGGTTTTCGCGCGCAAGGCGAACATGTGTTCGCTTTGGTGACCGGGAGTGGTGAGGGTGACGCGGTAAAGGCCGGATCGCCAGTCGGGCAATGTCAGGCGCCAAGCCACGGGCCAGTCGCAGCCAGTGACCGAGCATTGGTCGGGCGTGGGGGCGAAAGTGGTGGTCAGGGTGGTTTGCAGCACGGTTTGCGGCGTCAGGCCGTCGCGGGTGATGGTGAGTTGCGCCGAAGTGGCGGTGCAAATGGCATGCAGGGTCAGAGTGTCGCCGGGGCAATAGCTGAGCCGGTCGGTATAGCCCCAGACCTGCGGATGGGTCGGATCGGGGCTGGCCACTTCGTAGTAATGGCCGGTGACGGGGTCGCCGTCGTCGTAGGGGCCTGCTGTGAAAAAATCTTTCATTTTTTGAAAGCCCGTGCGAGGAAGGTTTCGGTCGCGGCAAGATAGGTTTCGACATTGCTGCGGCGGAACACGCCATGGCCTTCGTTTTCGAACAGCATCAGGTCGAAAGGGATACCGGCGGCGGTCAGTTCGCGCACCGCCGTGTGGGTATTCTCGGGGCCGACATTGCTGTCGGCAAGGCCGTGGACGATCATCACGGCGCCCTTGATCCGGTGGATGAAATTGCCGGGGCTGGCGTTGGCGTATTTTTCAGGAAAGTCTTCGGGGGTGCCGCCCATCATCTCTTCGCTGTAGGCGCGGCCATGCGGCATTTCAGTGGCGTGATAGTCGATGTCGAGCCGATACATCCCGCACATCGGGATGGCGGCGTTCACCAGATCGGCGTGGCGGGTGATGGCGAACCAACTGGAAAAGCCGCCATAGCTGTTGCCCGCAACCGCGATTTTTCCCTGTTGCGCAACGCCTTCGGCAATCAGCGCCTCGATGCCTGCGCGAATGTCGGCCTGTTCGGCCCCGCCCCAGCCATCGTGCTTGACCGCCTCGCGGTGATCGAACCCGAACCCGGTGGAGCCGCGATAGTTGGGGTCGAGAACGGTATAGCCCGACTGGACCCAGAAGCCGATCTTCGGGTTCACCCAATCCTCGGAATGCCAGGTGGGGCCGCCGTGGATGTAGGCGATCAGGCCTTTGGAGGGACCTTCGGGGCGGTAGAGCCAGCCCTGCACCGCGCGGCCATCGGGGGCGGTCCAGCGGAAATCGGTGGGGGTGGCATGGGTGCGCGGGCTGTCGGGTTGCGGCGTCAGGCGGGTGAAGCGGCCATCGGGGGAGAGGCGGACGAGGTCGTGCGGGGCGGAGGCGTCATAAGCCTCGGCCAGCCAGCCGCCGTCGGGCAGGGCGGCATGGGGCAGCAGGCTGCGGCGGTTCGTGGGGTTGAACAGCGGTTTCAGGTTGACGAAGGCGCGGCTATGCGACTGGTAATGCGCGATCACCGCATAGGTCGGGCCGGGGACGATGTCATGCGGGCAAAGGTCGGGCTCCCCCGCCAGCCAGTCGATCCGCCCGGTCGAGAGGGTCAGCAGGCCCAGCCGATCCGCGCCGTCCAGATCGGCGACAAAGGCGATCTGGTCGTCGTTAGCCCAGTGGCCACGCGCCACGTTCGTCGGGCCGAGGTTCAGCACCTCGCGCAGATGGCTGCCGTCGGTGTTCAACACCCACAATTGCGTGGCCCCCGGCTTTGCCTCGTGCCGGTGCCACAGCAGACGCGTCCCGTCGGGCGACAGGCGCAGGCCGGTTTCGAACGGGGTGTCGCTGCGCGCGAGGCAGGTGCGGGTGCCGGAGATCAGGTGCTGATGCCAGACCCAGCCCCCTGAGGTTGTGACCGCGTGGGCGTAATCATGGTCGGCGATGAAGATCACCCCTGCCCCGTCCGGCGTGAAGATCCCGCCGTAAAGGTAGTGGCCGGACTGGGTGGGGGTGAGTTGCGTCAGGCTGTTGCCTGCCGCGCGGTCCAGCAGCAACAGATGGTCATGTTCGTTGGCATTGACCGACTGCGCGAGGATCAGACGCATCCCGTCGGGGCTGACATCGCGGATCGCGAAGTGATCCTGCCCGTGGGTCAGCCGTTCGGGGGCCATGCTGCCATTGGTCCGGGCGCACCAGACCTCTTCGGTCTCGGTCACGCCGGCCCAGCACCAGAAGGCCCATTCGCCATCGGCAGAGGCGTGGATGTTGGTGATTTGCGGCAGGTGCGCCCAGTGTGTTGCAAGGGTCATGTCAGGCCTCGATGAAATGGCAGGCGGCTTGGCGGCCGCCGAAATCGCGCAGGGCGGGGCGGTCGGTGTGGCAGCGGGGTTGAACACGGGGGCAGCGGCGGGCAAAGACGCAGCCAGCGGGCGGGTTCAGGACGGACGCCAGCTCGCCGGGCAGGGATTGGCCGGTCCGGCTGCGTTCGCGCGCGGGGTCGGGTTCGGGGACGGCTTTCATCAGCGCCTGGGAATAGGGGTGCAGGGGTTTGGCATAAAAGGCGTCGCGGGGGGCGTGTTCGACCACCCGGCCGAGGCACATGACCATGACCTGATGGCTGATGTGGCGCACCACGGCCAGATTGTGCGAGATGAACACCAACGCCAGACCTTCGGTTTCCTGCAGGTCCATCAGCAGGTTGACCACCTGCGCCTGGATCGAGACATCAAGCGCCGACACGGGTTCATCGCAGACGATCAGCCGGGGCCGACCCACCAGCGCGCGGGCGATGCCGACGCGCTGCGCCTGCCCGCCGGACAGCTCGTGCGGATAGCGGGCGGCGAAATCACCCGAGAGGCCGACGCGGCCAAGGGCGTCTGCCGCGCGGGCGGCAAGGTCGGCGCGCGAAAGGCCGGGCTGGAACGTGGCGAGCGGGCGCGAAATGAGCCGCCCCAGCGTCATGCGGGGGTCCAGCGCCGCGACCGGGTCCTGAAAGATGATCTGCAACTCGGCCCGGCGGCGGCGCAGGTCGGGGATCAGGGCAAGGTCGGTGCCGTCCCACAGCACCTGCCCCCCGGTCGGTTCGATCAGGCGGATCAGGGCACGGCCGAGGGTGGATTTGCCGCAGCCGGACTCCCCCACGATGCCAAGGGTCTGGCCTGGGGGCAGCGACAGGGTGACATCGTGAACGATCGGCAGGATGCGCGGCTTCGACAGCAGGCCGGGGCCGGGGATGCGGTAGCCGACGTCGAGGTTTCGGGTCTGCAAAAGGGTCATGCGGCACCTGTCAGGTGGCAGGCGGCGGTGCGGTCTGGCCCGATGGGGGCGAGCGGCGGCTGGGTCGTCTCGCAGATCGGCAGTTTCACGGTGCAGCGGGGTGCGAAAGGGCAGCCGGGCAGCATGGCACCGCCAGACCGGGGCGCGCCGGGGATGGTGCCGAGGCGGGGCGTCAGGGCATCGGTCAGGCGGGGCGTCGCGGCCAGCAGGCCCCGGGAATAGGGGTGCGCGGGGGTGGCGAACAGCGGTTCTGCCGGGCCCTGCTCCATGATCCGGCCGCCGTAAAGCACGATCACCCGGTCGCACAGGCGGGCCACCACGCCCAGATCGTGGGTCACGAGGATGATCGCCGTTCCGATCTCGCGCGCCAGATCCGCCATCAGGTCCAGCACCTGCGCCTGAATGGTGACGTCGAGGGCGGTCGTCGGCTCATCCGCCAGCAACAGCGCAGGCCGGACCAAAAGGGCCATCGCGATCATCACGCGCTGTCGCATTCCGCCAGAGAATTCATGGGGATAGCGGCGCGCACGGGCAGCCGCGTCGGGGATGCGGACACGGGTCAGCATCTGCACAGCAGCCTGCCATGCCTCGGCGCGCGACAGGCCCTTGTGCAGCCGCAGGCCTTCGGCGAGTTGATCGCCCACCCGTTTGTAGGGGTTGAGCGAGGTCATCGGGTCCTGAAAGATCATCGACAGGCTGACCCCGCGCACGGCGTCCAGCGCCTTTGGCGGCATCGCCAGCAGGTCCCGGCCCTGAAACTCGGCCCGCCCGGTGACGGTGCCGTTGGCGGCCAGAAGGCCCATCAGGCTGAACAGGATCTGGCTTTTGCCCGACCCGCTTTCGCCGACGATGCCCAGAACCTCGCCGGGCTTCACGGTGAACGACACCCGGTCCACCGCCGTCATCGCGCCGCCGGGCAGCCGGAAGCTGACGGACAGATCCCGGACGGACAGCAGGTTATCGGTCATCGGGGTCAAAGGCATCCCTCAGCCCATCGGCGATGAAATTGAGGCAGAACAGGGTGATGCCAAGCAGGCCACCGGGCAGCAGCAGCAGGCGCAGGTCGGTTTCCATCTCGGACGTGCCCGCCTGAATGAGGTTGCCCCAACTGGCCTGCGGTTCCTTGATGCCAATGCCGAGGAAGGACAGGAAGCTTTCCGACAGGATCACTTCGGGCACCAGCAGCGAGCCATAGACGATGACGACGCCGGCACAATTCGGCACGATATGCTCCAGCACGATCTGGCGGCCGGTCATGCCGCCTGCCCGCGCCGCCTCGATGAATTCGCGTTTGGCGAGGGATTGGGCTTGCGCGCGGACGATCACGGCGGGGGTCAACCAGAGGGTGAACACGATGGCGGCGAACAGGGCGATGTTGCCGCCGCCGAGCAGAAGGCTGAGCAGGATCACAAGGATAACATACGGAAACCCATAGAGGATTTCGACGGCGCGCATCATCAGGCTGTCAGCGCGCCCGCCCGCATAGCCCGCGACGGCCCCGTAAAGCACCCCGATCCCACCCGCCACCACGGCCCCAAGAAAGCCGATGGTCAGCGACACCTGCCCCCCTTCCAGAACCCGCACCAGCAGGTCGCGACCGAATTCGTCGGTGCCGAAGGGGTGGGGCGAGAACAGGTCGATCGGGGCAGAGATATAGTCGAAATCGGCATCCTCGCCGGTGAACGGGAAGGCGTAGGGGCCAAGAAAGCAGGCCAGGATGATCAGGGCCAGCAGGGCGACGCTGACCATCGCCAGCCGGTTGGCGCGAAAGCGGCGGAGTTGCAGGGCGAGCGGGGACATGTCACGCATGGCGCACCCGGGGATCCATCCAGGCGCGCGCAAGGTCTGTCGCGATGTTGAAGGCGATCAGCACCCCGCCATACAGCAGCGTGATCCCCATCACCAAAGGATAGTCGCGGTTCAGCGCGGCATCGACGAAGAACCGCCCGATGCCGGGCACCGCAAAGATCGTCTCGATCAGGATCGACCCGGTGATGATCGCGGCGGTGGCGGGGCCGAGGTAGGCGATCACTGGCAGCAGGGTGCCGGTCATGGCATGCGATCGAAGGGTGCGGGTCGGCCCCAGCCCCTTGGCCCGCGCGGTGCGAACGTAGTTTTCGCGCAGGGTTTCGATCATGGCGCTGCGGGTCAGGCGGCTGATATAGGCGATGTTGGGCAGGCTAAGCACGAGGATCGGCAGGATCAGGCTTCGCCACCCGGCGTCGAGCCCGCCCACCGGAACCCAGTCCAGCCACAGCGCGAACACCACCTGCGCCAAGGGGCCGATCACGAAGATCGGCACGGCGATGCCGGTGACGGCGATGATGCCCAGGGCATAATCGGTCGGCCGGTTGCGCCTGAGCGCGCCCGCGATGCCGAAGGCCACGCCCACCAGCGCCGCCACCAGCACCGCCCAAAGCCCGATGGTCAGCGAATAGGGCAGGCCCGAAGCGATCAGGTCGCCCACCGAATAGTCGCGGAACCGGGTCGAGGGGCCGAGGTCAAGGAGCAAAAGGCCCCAGAGGTAACGTCCGAACTGCTGGATCACCGGTTCGTCCAGATGAAAGGCCGCCTCGATGTTCGCCTGCACTTCCGGCGAGATTTTCCGGTTGCGCGAAAACGGCCCGCCCGGGGCCAGCCGCATGGTAAAGAAGGTCAGCGTGATCAGGGCCGCCAGCGTCAGCAGCCCGTCCCACAGCCGTTTCAGAACAAAGCGCAGCACTTATTCAAAGCGGATGAATTGCGAATTGTGATAGCCCGCCGCCGAAGGGCCAAAGCCCGTGATGTTCGGCTTGACCAGATGGCGCGAGGGTTCCAGCGCGAGGGGGGCAAAGATGGCGTCGTCCAGCAGCAGCTTTTCGGCCACCGCCAGCGCCTCGTTACGGCTGGCGCGGTCGGGTTTGCTGGCGGCCACATCCATCGCGGCGTCGTATTCCGGTTTCACCCAGTTATAGCCCGGCTCGGCCGAAGGGCGCATGTAGGCGAGGAAGGTTTCGGCACCGGCGAAATCGCCCACCAGATTGTCGGAGAACACATCCCAGGTGCCGGCATAGAAGGTATCGAGCCAGGCCTTACGTTCCTGCGCCACCACTTCGGCCTCGACCCCCAGCACCTTTTTCCACATCAGGGCAATGCCTTGGGCGCGGCGGGTCTTGTCTTCGGCGACGGTCGAGACGATCGACACCTTCAGCGGGTTGTCCGGGCCGTAGCCTGCCTTGGTGAAAAGCTCTTTCGCCAGCGCTTCGCGTTCGGGTTGGGTCATCGCGGCTTCGGCGATCTTGGGGCCGTTGTAGGTGGGATCAAAGCCGCCCGCGTAGGAATAGCTGGGAACGGCGCCGCCCTTCATGATCTTGCCCTCCAGCACCTCGCGGTCGATGGCGAGGGTCAGGGCGCGGCGCAGGTCGATGTTCTGAAAGGGTTCGCGGGTCAGGTTGAAGCTGTAGTAGGTGACTTCGGTTGACGGGAAGATTTTTACCTCGTCGGGGATTTCCGCCGTCAGCTTGTCGATCTGGTTCAGCGGGATGTCGAAGGTCATGTCCAACTCGCCCGCCTGATAGCGCTTCAATTCGGTCGCGACGTCTTCGGTGACGTGGTATTTTACGGTCCTGACGCCCACGTTGGCGGCGTCCCAGTAGTTCGGGTTGGCCTGCATCAGGACGTGGCTTTGCGGGACGATCTCGGTGACCACGTAAGCCCCGTTGCCGATGAATTTCGCGGGATCGGTAAAGACCGACGGATCGGTGACAGAAGGGTGCAGCGGGGCAAGCTGGAATGCGCCCATCAGATCAAGGATATGCGGGGCGGGGGTCAGCATTTCGACCACCACCGTGCGGTCATCGGGGGCGGTCATGCCAAGGCTGGCGGGGTCGGACGTCTCGCCATTGGCCAGCGCTTCCGCGCCTTTGATCTGGATGGTGGAGTAGAAATAATAGCCCTTTTCCGACGCGGTGGCGGGGTTCAGGGTGCGCAGCACGCCGTCGACGAAATGCTGCGCCAGCAAGGGATCGCCGTTCGACCAGGTCAGCCCGTCACGCAGGTGGAAGGTATAGGTCGTGCCATCGGGGCTGACGTCCCAGCGTTCGGCAGCCCCGGGGATGATCTTGCCGTCCGGGTCAAAGCTGATCAGGCCTTCGTAGCCGTCCATGATGATCCAGCCCGCCGCGGCGTCGAACACCACCTGCGGATCGAGCGAGGCCCATTCCGACCCGATGCCGCGGTCCAGCACATCATCAGCCAGCGCGGTGCCGCCCAGCAGGGTTGCCATCGCCAGACCGGCAAGAATTTTTCTGAAGGTGTTTTTCATTGTGATCTCCCTGTGTTCAGTCTGCCAGCAGGTCGCCCTGCCGCACGATGGTTTCCCCCACCACATGTGCCAGGCTTTGCCCGCGAAGGCAGGTCGGCCACAACTCGGCCCGAAAGAGCATCCCGGCGTTGGGGGCGGGAACCGGAAGGCGTCGGCGGGTGGCCGGGTTGGTGACATGGGCGATGGGTTGACCCTGGGCCACCATCGTGCCGGGGGGCTGGTCCCAGGTGACGACGCCACCCTGGGCGGCAAACGCCTCGCCCGCACCGGCCAGCGGCAGGTGAGGGGCGTCGGGGTGCGCGGGCCGGCCGGGCCAGTCTGGCGCCACGCCGATCGCGGCGAGGAAGGTCATCAGGTTGGCCGCATCGGCGGCGGCGATGGCGTCATCGACGTCGAACTGGCCGCGATATTCCAGCGTGGTGGCAAAGGTCGCGTGCGGGATTGGGTGGTCGGGGAAGCGGCGTTGCAGGTTCAGCCATGGCGCGGTATGCGCCTCGTCAAAGGCGTGGCCGCCGGAAACTTCAGCAATCAGCGCAAGGGTTGCCCCGGTGGCGCGGCACAAAAGCGACGTGTCGGCGGGCCGCGCGGGCGAGGCATACAGATGCAGGATCGCGCGGTGGTCGCAGTGCAGGTCGAGCACATAGTCGGCGTCATGCGACCAGCGCAGCAGGGCGATGCGCTGTTCGGCAAGGTCGCTGGGTGTTGGGGCGCTGGCAAGCGCCGTGGCAAAGGCGGCGCGGATCAGACGGGTATTCTCGGCCGGGTCCTGCGTCAACCGTCCCTCCAGCGCATCGCCCGCAAGCGCGGCCAGATCCGGATAGCCCCGGTTGAAATTCTGCATCGAGTCCAGATCGTTGCGGCCCTGCGGGCGGCCGTTGACCCATTGGCCCGCCCCGACCGGATTGGCATGCGGGACCACCACAACCTCGCCTTTCAAACCCGGCTCTGCCGCTTCGAGCAGCGGCAGCAGGTGCTGCAGGATCAGAACGCCCGGCATTTCGTCGGCATGCAGACCCGCCTGCACATAGATCTTGGTCCCCTGCCCCGGCGGGCCGAACCGAAACAGCGTCAACTGACGTGTGCTGCCGGGGCTGTCGCCCGCGAGGGGCCGGGTTTCAACCTGCATGAAAGATCCCTGCGGCGGGGTGCCACAAACCAACATGGACCCCGTTCGCCGCAGGCGTCAAGCGGGCGCTGCGGGGTTTTGGGCGGCAACCGGTGCGTCCGGCTTGCGTTCGGGCAGGCGGATGACGCTGACCGAACAGGGCGCTTCGGCCACCACCTGGCTCGACACCGATCCCAGATAGCGCCGGGTCTGCGAATGGCCGCGCGCGCCCATCAGGATGTGATCCACCTGGGTGTGCGTCGCATAGTCGATGATCGCCTGGCCCGGATCGGGGCCTTCCAGAATGGCATAGGTGAGCAGCCCTTCGGGCAGATCCAGCGGTTCGGCCCAGTGTTTCAGCGCCACCAGCCGGGTCACATGCAGCGAATTGCCCGCGTCATCGGTGGAGGCGTCGATGCCGATGCGGGCGGTCTTGATGACGTTGACGCAGGCCACCCGCGCGTCGGGCTCGATCACCAGCATCCGTTTGACCGACCCCAGAAGATAGCGCGACAGCGGCTCCATGTCCGGCGACAGATCGACCGCCACCAGCAGGATCGGCGCGCGGTTGATCTGGGCCTGCATGCCGGGGGGCGGGGTGAACCCCTTGATCCGCCGCATCTTGCGCCAGCGGCGGAACACGGTGGCGGCGCTGTCTGCCTTGGCCTTGCGGCCCCGGTCGGTCAGGGTGACCTGGGCCGGACGGTGCAGGTCGAACAGCATCTGCGCAGCGGATTGATAGCGTTTCGCCGGGTCCACCTCCAGCGCGCGCAGAATGATTTCCTGCAGCCATTCCGGGATGGCGGGGTCAATTGCGCGGGGAGGCACCGGGTCGCGCCACAACCGACGGCGCACCCCGCGCAGTTTTTCCGGCTGCCCGAACGGCATCCGCCCGGTCGCCAGTTCATAGATCATCGCCCCGAGGGCGAAGATGTCCGACCGCAGGTCATCGCGGCGGCGCAGAAATTGTTCGGGCGCGATGTAGGGATAGGTGCCCATCGGAATGGTGAATTCCTCGGCCAGCAGGTCGGGCAACTGATCGTGGCGCGACAGGCCGAAGTCGATCAGCACCATCTCGCCACTCGGGCGCTGCAGGATGTTGGCGGGTTTCAGGTCCAGGTGGATCACATGCTGCTTGTGCAGGTCGTGCAGCGCCTGCGCCATCCGCGCCGCCGCCTCGATCACCTCGGACAGGGGCCGGGGCGCGGTCTTGAACAGATCGAGCAGCGAGGCGCCCGGGATGCGTTCGGTCACGATGTAAGGCAGGTCGGCGAAATCCCCCACCCCCATCACGCGCGGCACATGCGGGCCGGTCAGGCGGGGCATGATCATCTGTTCCACCTCGAACCCCACGATGGTCGGGCCGTCGTCGCCGTCCAGAATGGTCGGCACCTTCATCACCATCGGCGTGCGGTAAAGCGCGTGGGTGACATCCCAGATCGTGGCGAAGCCCCCCCTGTGCAAGCAGGGGCCAAGGGTGAAGCCGTTGATCTCCATGCCTTCTTGCGGGCGGCGCATGCGTTTACTCTCCGGTCAGCAGGCGGGTGGCGAGGGTTTCCGGCAACCCCGCCGCGCGCAGTCGGGCAATCGTGCCACCGCAGTCATACAGGGTGCGGCGGAAGGTCAGCTCGTCGGTCTGCGTGTCGAGGATCGCATACCCGGCGGCGGGGTTGCCATCGCGCGGCTGCCCCACCGACCCGACCACCGCAAGCCAGCGCCGCGACCGGATGAGGGGCATCGCGAGGCCCGGCTTGATCTGCAGTTCGCGCACCGTGCCGCGCAGATCGCAACTGATCAGGGCTGGCACATGCACATGGCCGCAAAAGATCGCCCGCGCCCGCGTTGCCGCGAAACTGCCCAGGGCGGCAAGGTCGGACGTGACATAGACCCAGTCGGCGGGGTTGTCGGCGCTGGCATGGACGAACAAGAGATCGTCCAGGGCGGCGGTCAGCGGCAGCGCGGCCAGAAACCCCTTCTGCGCGTCCGACAGCCGGGGCCTCGTCCACTCCATCGCGCGGCGGGCGGTGGTGCCCATGCTTTCGCTCATGTCGCCCACCGCATGGTCATGGTTACCCTTGACCGCCAGCGCGCCCTGTTCCACCAGCGCCATCGCCCGGTCGGTGCACCATTCGGGGTCGGGGCCATAGCCCACCAGATCGCCCAGAAGCACGATCCGGTCGATGCCGCGCTGCTCCAGATCGGCCAGCACGGCGGTAAAGGCTTCGCGGTTGCCGTGGATATCGGTCAGGATCGCCAGCCGCATGAACACCCCATCCGCCGATTGCCTGCAGGCAGCCTAGGGGCGCTTGCCGCTCGCGACAATGCGCTGTGTCAAACATCGGGCGGTCGGCGCGCCCTGGCCCGGCGGCGCGGTTCGGCACGGCGAGCGTTACCGGCACTCCCGCCCGGGCCGGATGCCCCGGCGGTCCCCCGCCCGCAAGAACCGGCACGGGCAGGTCGGCCCCCTTTTTTGCCGACAAAAGGGATGCAGCGGTCTGGCGGGCCCTCCGCGCTACACAGCGCCATGGCGGCCCGGGGCTTGCGCGAACCCGCACGGAACCCTGCGGGTCGGCCTTTGCCGAGGATGCCCGCCTAGTAGCGATCCAGCGTGTCGGCCTCGGGTTCCTGCGGCGGCAGGCGGGTAATCGCCGCCTGCTGCCAGCGTTTGGCTTCCGTGAGATAGGCATAGACCCCGCCATTCGCCGCCTGTATCACCCCCGCCCACCCACAGCGCCACAACCCGTTGTGGAAATACAGCCGCAGCACATAGGCCCAGGGCGTGACCAGCATCTTCCACGGCTGTGGGGGCTTGCCCTGTTCGGCCTTCGTTGCGGCCTTCAGGCTGGAGTATTTGTTTTCCTTCAGGATTTGCTCATGCAACTGGATCGGGCGAAAATGCAGCAGACCGCCCTTGGGGGCCTTGCGCACCTCGCCGGTCACCCGCAACCCTTCATGCACCTTGTCGCGCGGATCGAACGCCCCCGCGCCGTTGCGCAGGATGCGCAGGTTGAACCGCTCTTTCGCCTGCGGCGGAGCGTACCCGAACCCGTCGAGGTAGGGATACCGCGTGATCCGCCAGCCCACGACGCCGGGTTCGGCGATCAGGCGCGGCAGGTCTGCGATCAACTGCGGGCTCAGCCGTTCGTCGGCGTCGATCGACAGGCACCACGGTTGCGTGCACTGTTCCAGCGCGAACTGCTTTTGTCCGCCGTAGCCGCGCCACGCCTCGCGGTGAATCACGATGGGAAACCCTTCGGCAGTCAGCCGCGCCAGGATTTCGAGCGTGCCGTCGGTCGACCCGCTGTCGACCACCACAATCTCGGCACAGACCGCCAGAGACCGGATGCAGCGTTCGATGAACCGCTCTTCATCCTGACAGATCAGGAAGGCCGAAATGGGAAGTGTCATGCCGACCCCTGAAAATCGCCGCGAAACACCCGGATGTAATCACGGCAGATCGCCTCTTCCGAGAACATGTCCTCCAGCCGCGCGCGGGCTGCCACCGCGTATCCTTGCGCCGCCACCGGATCGGCCTGCAACCGCCGCAACGCCGCCGCGATCCCGGCCGGATCGTCGATATCCGCCATCAGCCCGTCCACCCCGTCGCGCATGAACCACGCGGGCCCCTCGCTGCGCGTCGCGACAGACGGGATGCCAAGCGCCCAGGCCTCCAGCAGGATGTTGCCCAGGGGTTCATGCCGCGACGGCATCAGGAAGGCGTCGGCAGACGCGATGTAAGGCGCGGGGTTTTCGACCCAACCGACGAACCGCACGCGGTCCGTCACGCCCAGTTCCGCCGCCAGCCGTTCCAGATCCCCGCGCAGCTTGCCGTCACCGATCAGCCAAAGCCACGCGCCGGGCACCAGTGCAATCGCCCGGATCGCCATGTCCAGCGCCTTGCGCGGCTGAAACCGCCCGCCCGCCGCCACCAGAAACACGCCCTCGGGGGTGGTATGCCGCGCACGGGGCACGGGGGTGGCGGGCAGGACGGGCGTGAAGTTGGAAATCGTCAGGGCGGGCTTGGTCCAGCCCAGATCGCGGCAAGTCTGCGCGATCCCCGGCACATTGCCCACCAACACGTCGCAATGCCCGAAATGCTTGAGGTTGGCGGGAAAATCCCCCATCCGGTTCAGCTTGACCACGCCGGGCCAGGCGTGCAGCAAGCGCCCCGCCCGTGGCATCCAGCTCATCACCGCATGGGGACGCCACTGCTTCACCCACCGATCTGCCTGCCAGTGCAGCACCAGCGACGTCGGCGACAGAAGGGAAAAGTTGTTGCGGATCACCGGGCCGAGGGCGGCGATCTGCCCCTCCCAACTCCGCCCCGGCCGGATGATGAACCGCTGCTCCACCCCCCGCCGGTCCAGCGCCTGCGCCAGCTTGACAAAGAACCGCTCGGCCCCGCCTTCCTTGCCGAAATGGACGTGGATGACGCGTAGGGGTTGGCTCACGGCTTGACTCATGGGCGCGGCTCAGGTTTCAGGTTTCCAGCCGGACATGAACCAGCCGGGCGAGGTGCCGCAAATCCGCTCGGCCCGCCGCCCGGTCATCCGGTCGCCCCTCAGCAGAAGCCGGGCATGCAGGATGTCCATCAACATCGCCAGATGCAGGCGCGCGCGTGGAAAGGCCCCGTGCAGCCCCGGCACAACGGCCCGGGTCGACCGGCGGCCCCAGACCAGCGGGGTCAGGGTCATCCGGGCAAACCCGGTGCGGCGGAAGGTTTCCTGCCACCAGCTTGGGGTTGCCCGGAAGTAATCATCAGGGTGGCCATGGATGCGGAACATGAAGGGCACGGTCACATGCACCGCCCCGCCGGGCCGCACCACACGGAACAGATCGGCCAGCACCGCAGGCGCGTCATAGATATGCTCCAGCGTGTTGAGGCAGATCACCGCGTCAAAGCTGTCGTCGGGCAGCGGCAGCGGCTCGCCCGGCTGGACAAGATGCGTAGGGTCGATGCCGGGGTCTATGTTGACCGAACTGATCGTCAACCCGGATGGCAGCAGGTGCAGGTATTTGGCCCGCCGCCCGCCCCCCATGTCGAGCACGGCACCGGCGAGGGCAAGTTGCTGCAGGTGTTCGTATTGCAGCATCCGCAGCACCGACTCGCCGGGATAGGCCCGTGTAATGCACCACCAGCGGGGCACTGTCGGTTGGGGCGGCGCGATATAGGTGTAGTCCATGGATCGGCCCGCCCGTGCTTACACAACGCCGTGAGCCTTGTCACAAAGCCCGAAGGCGGGTCAACCCGGAAAAGGCCCCCGCCCGCGTTCAGGGCGGGGGCCGATGACGGCGTCGCGGGATCAGGCCTCGGCGGGGGCTTCGCTGATCTCCAGCCCGGTGTCCTGATCAACCATCTTCATGCCGAGCTTGACCTTGCCGCGGTCGTCGAAGCCCAGAAGCTTGACCTTGACCTCCTGGCCTTCCTTCAGCGCCTCGTTCGGGTGGTTCAGGCGCTTGTTGGCGATCTGGGACACGTGCACCAGACCGTCGCGCTTGCCGAAGAAGTTCACGAAGGCGCACTGAACCGTATTGAACCCCACTGAACCCCACTGAACCCCACTGAACCCCACTGAACCCCACTGAACCGCACTGAACCGCACCGAACCCCACTGAACCGCACCGAACCTCGAATCCATCTAACCACCTTCAACAAACAAGTCATCGTGCCCGGATTTCGATACCGCCAGTATCCAAGTTGCAAACGAACGCGTTGGCAGTCTATAGAAACCTCTCCTAGCATCATCAGCGATGATTATTTCTCGACTCTTTAGAGCCATCAAAGCGTTGTCGATGTTTGTCGAAGCAACCCCACACTCCGCTACTATATCCTTCCTAGAAACCCATTGGTCACCATGCTTGGCCATGTAATCCAAGACTTTCCTGTACTCAGAAGAGAATATCTTTGAATAGTACATTTTGCTAAAGTACTTCGCGCCCAATTGACTTATAGCGCCATTCTCTGAAAATGCCCCAGACAAGACATCCTCTTCATCAATAATGTTGTCAGAATCCGCCTGAAATGCCGAGAAAGAAAACTGCTGAACAAAATGAGGGTATCCCTCAGACAAAGAGGCGACAAGCTCAACTGCGCCAGACGTGATTGAGGTCTGGACAGCGTTCTTCTTATTCGCGATTAAAATTCCCTGCCTAACCACGTGTTCTCGCTCGTCCAATTCCAGCGGCCTCATTTCAACTATCTGAAAGACCCGCAGTGATGACTCATGACTTTCACGCAAACGCGCAACCAAAAGAGATTGTCCTGCCAAAAATAAAAGCACCTTTGAGAGTCGCCGCTTTGCCAAGCGTTCGGTGAATATCTTGACGAGTTCCCCAAGCCCTGCAGACGAAGGAGGGTTGTCGGCCTCATCCAGAAGAAAGACCAATCCGTCGAACTCACCACCCTCAACCAATTGGCCGACCAGAGCAACCAACTCATCCAAAAGCTCGTCGGGGTCAAGTTCATGCTCTCTTCCATGATACTTCACGCACAAGACCTCCCAATTTGAAAGAAAGTCCCAAACTTTTCTGGCCTTTTCTTGCAGAGCATTATGCTCCCGAAGCCTAGAGCGAAGCTCTCTTGCAATCTGCCTAATGATGCCAACTTGGTTTGTCACCCCAGCCAAGTCCGTCGACACAGACAAGAAGTTAAATGTAACTCCTTCACTTTCAATATCTCCACGTGCAACTAGGTCCGCATAGAAGAGCAAGGAAGATTTACCGATCCCTCGCTCACCCGTCAAAAGAAGATGCTGCGGATTCTCATTTCGCGTCTGAAAGAGCGCCTGCTCAATGATCGAAATCTCATTCCCACGGCCTGTAAACATACCGGCGTATGCAATTCCATTGGGAACGAATGGATTGAATTTCATGGCCGAACTCTCCCTAAGACGAAAATAGTGAAAAAGCCCCGACGTTACCGCCGGGGCCTCATTGCATCGTATGTAACGCTCAGGCCTCGGCCGCAGCCTCAGTGATCTCCAGCCCGGTGTCCTGATCAACCATCTTCATGCCGAGCTTGACCTTGCCGCGGTCGTCGAAGCCCAGAAGCTTGACCTTGACCTCCTGGCCTTCCTTCAGCGCCTCGTTCGGGTGGTTCAGGCGCTTGTTGGCGATCTGGGACACATGCACCAGACCGTCGCGCTTGCCGAAGAAGTTCACGAAGGCGCCGAAATCGACCAGCTTGACCACACGCCCGGTGTAGATCTGGCCCTCTTCCGGTTCGGCCACGATCGACCAGATCATGTCATAGGCGCGCTTGATCGCCTTCTGGTCGTTCGAGGCGATCTTGATCACGCCGTCGTCGTTGATATCGACCTTGGCACCCGAAAGCTCCACGATCTCGCGGATCACCTTGCCGCCCGACCCGATGACTTCGCGGATTTTATCCGTCGGAATGGTCAGCGTCTCGATCTTGGGGGCATACTCGCTGAACGCCTGTGCCGAGGTCAGCGATTTCGCCATCTCGCCCAGGATGTGCATCCGGCCATCGCGGGCCTGCGCCAGCGCCTGCTCCATGATCTCGGGCGTGATCCCGGCAATCTTGATGTCCATCTGCAGCGAGGTGATCCCGTTCTCGGTCCCCGCCACCTTGAAGTCCATGTCGCCCAGGTGATCTTCGTCGCCCAGAATGTCGGTCAGCACGGCGAACCGGCCGTCATCCTCCAGGATCAGACCCATCGCGACGCCCGCAACCGGTGCCTTCAGCGGAACCCCCGCATCCATCATCGACAGCGAGCCGCCGCAGACCGAGGCCATCGAGGATGAGCCGTTGGATTCGGTGATCTCGCTGACCACGCGGATGGTGTAGGGGAAGTCGGTGGCGGCAGGCAGAACCGCCTGCAGCGCGCGCCATGCCAGTTTGCCGTGGCCGATTTCGCGACGACCGGGCGAACCCACACGGCCAACCTCACCCACCGAATAGGGCGGGAAGTTGTAGTGCAGCAGGAAGTTGGAGCGACTGTTGCCATGCAGCGCGTCGATGATCTGCTCATCCTCGCCAGTGCCGAGCGTGGTCACCACCAGCCCCTGGGTTTCCCCGCGGGTGAACAGCGCCGAGCCATGGGTGCGCGGCAGAACGCCGGTTTCGCAGGTGATCGGGCGCACGGTCTTGGTGTCGCGCCCGTCGATCCGCGCGCCACCCGAGATGATGTCGCCGCGCAGGATCGAGGATTCCAGTTGCTTGATCGCCGCGCCCAGATTGCCGTCCTTCAGGTCTTCTTCGGTCAGCGCCGCCTTGATGGCATCGCTGGCGGCATCAATGGCCGAGGTGCGTTCCTGCTTGTCACGGATCGCGAAAGCGGCGCGCATCTGCACTTCGCCTGCCGCTTTCACGCGGCCATAAAGATCGCTGAAATCGGGGGGCGAAAAGTCGAACGGCTCTTTCGCGCAATCCTCGGCAAAACCAAGGATCAGGTCGATCACCGGCTGCATCTGGGCATGGCCGAACTTCACCGCGCCCAGCATCTCGGCCTCGGTCAGCTCGTAGGCTTCGGATTCCACCATCATCACCGCGTCCTTGGTGCCCGCAACGACCAGATCAAGCCGCTGATCGGGGTTGGTGCGCAAGGACTGCATGTCATCGACGCTGGGGTTCAGGACGTAGTCGCCCTTCGAGAAGCCAACACGCGCGGCCCCGATCGGCCCCATGAACGGCACGCCCGAAATCGTCAGCGCGGCGGAGGCGGCGATCATCGCGACGATATCGGGCTCGTTTTCAAGGTCGTGGGACAGAACGGTGCACATCACCAGCACTTCGTTCTTGAACCCGTCGACGAACAGCGGGCGGCAGGGCCGGTCGATCAGACGCGAGGTCAGCGTTTCCTTTTCGGAGGGCCGCGCTTCACGCTTGAAGAAACCGCCGGGGATCTTGCCGGCGGCATAGTATTTTTCCTGATAATGCACGGTCAGCGGAAAGAAATCCTGCCCCGGCTTGGCGGATTTGGCGAAGGTCACGTTGGCCATCACCGAGGTCTCGCCCAGCGTGGCAATCACCGTCCCATCGGCCTGCCGCGCAATCTTTCCCGATTCCAGGGTCAGCGTCTCGCGCCCCCACTGGATGGATTTCGTCGTCACATTGAACATCTGTCGTATCCCTCTGGAAGCCCCGCAGCCCCTGCCGCGCCTTCCCAAACATCGCGGCCCCATTGCCGCCGCCCCCTATCCTTTGCATGTGGCCGGAGGCATGGCCGCACATCGCAGATTGCGGGCGCATACAGGAAAACGGGGGGGTTGGGAAGGGGTGGACGGAAAGTGGAGAGCGAGTTCCTTCCGAACGAATTGATACCTCGACAAAAACCTCCATACGATGCAAAGTTACATGTCACTACAGCATGAGGAAAGCATGGAAATTCAATTTTGCATCAGTGGAAGTGTTGTATTCACCACTAACTCAAGCGTAGTGCCGCCCGTTGGATCAGAAGTCACGATCTGCACGGAATCATACAAAAAAGGGATGTGGCCGGGCACCATCCTCAATTTCCGGGTCAGCGATGAGTTCCCACCGCATTTTGATTATAGTTCTGATGTGGTTTATATCGACGTCAACGAATGGACTGTGCTCAAGGCCGGAGCTGAACCCGAGAAAGACTGACTTGTTTAAACCGGTATATTGTTTGCGGTCGGCGGCGCGAAGAAGCGCGCTAGCCTTATCATACGGCGCATGATCTCTAAACACAAGAACGCCCGCACCTTCCGGCACGGGCGTCGCATGTCCGCAGGCCGGGCCAAGTTAGCGGCGCAGGCCCAGACGCGAGATCAACGACGCATAGCGCGCCTCGTCCTTGCCCTTGAGGTAGTCCAAGAGCTTGCGGCGCTGTGCCACCATCATCAGCAACCCGCGACGCGAGTGGTTGTCTTTCTTGTGGGTCTTGAAATGCTCGGTCAGCGTGGCGATCCGGCTGGACAGGATCGCGACCTGTACTTCGGGCGAGCCGGTATCGTTTTCCTTGGTGGCATACTCGCCAATCAGACGGGTCTTGGTCTCGACAGTGATCGACATCGAAATCTCCTTGTTCAGAAGGGTTGGGGCGCAAGCCGGGATGTCGTCCAGCAGGGCCGGGGCGTCCGCCAATCACGGCGGATGGGAGCGTTTAGGGGAATTCGCCGCCGAAGAAAAGCCCGGGCGCACCGTCCCCCCGCAGAAATTCCGGCTGGCGGCGGCGGATGGAGGCGATCACCTTAACCAATCGACACGATTGCGCAGCCGCCGCCGCAGATCGCACTGGCAAGTTTGCCGAACTTCTGGCACGCTCCATGGGAGTTTTGCTGAAATCTCAGCAGCTTGGCCGAAATCATGGTTAACGGCGCGGCCCCAAGGGGCGGTGCAGGGCAAAAGGATCGTCGATGTGCTGGGTCTGCTGGGATTGCTGAGCGCCCTGATGGCCGGGGCCTTTTCGGTCTCCGAACGGGCAAGCGCCGATGACGATGCCGCGCCCGCCGATGATGACAGCACCGCCGCCCCGCCGGACCCCGATACCGGCTCGCTGATCGATGACGGCGATGACGACGATGACGGAATGCCTGATTCGGATGACCTGCCCGACCCGGCCGATGCCGATACCCGGCTGGACGGCGGGGCGGGCGATGACATCCTGACCGGGCGCGACGGCAATGACACGGTGACCGGCGGCGACGGAAAGGACCTGCTGGGCGGGCGCGGTGGCGACGACCGGATTGACGGCGGGGCGGGCGACGACTGGATGCACGGCGGGGCCGGGGCCGATACGCTGATGGGCGGTTTCGGCGACGACGACCTGCAAGGCGACGCGGGCGACGACCTGCTGGAAGGGCAGTCGGGCGATGATGCGTTGTGCGGCCATGACGGCGACGACACCCTGACGGGGGGCGACGGCACCGACAGCCTGCTGGGCGGCGACGGGCAGGACCGGCTGTCGGCGGGCGCGGGCGACGACCACGCCGATGGCGGCGCGGGCGATGACCAGATCAGCGGCGGCGCGGGCCGCGATGCGCTCGACGGCGGGGCGGGGGCGGACACGATCTGGGGTCAGGACGACGGGGCGACCGACCTGCTGAACGGAGGCACCGGCGATGATGTGCTCGGGCTCGGCGCGGGCGACATCGGCAATGGCGGCGACGGGTCCGACCTGTTCACCCTGTCAGACATCGCGGCGGGCGACGATCTGGCGCAGATCACCGATTTCGACAGCACACAGGATGCGCTGGTGGTGCTTTACGATGCCGCCCTGCACCCCGATCCGGTGCTCAGCCTGCAGACCGCAGCAGGGTCGGGCGCGGTGACCCTGCTGCTCGACGGCGTGGCCCTGGCGCTGGTCAATGGCGGCCCGCTGACCCTCGACGCCGTCACCCTGCAGGCCGCCTAAGCCCAGGGCTCTGGCTGCCGGTCATACCCGATATACAGCGGATGCTTCGGCTGCCCGCCCTGCGTCAGCCCCAGATGCAGCAACCGATGCCCAGCCCCGCGCAACAGTGCCTCGACGGTCCTGCCACGCTCCAGATACCCGCCGTGGCTGCCCCAGGCGCAGACCACCTGCCCCGCCCAGGCCGCCAGATTCAGGATCGCCGCATCATTCCCCGGCCCCACCGGGTCCGCCGCCGCCCGCATCACCCGGGGGTCGGTGGCACGAAAGGCAAAGATGTTGGCCACCGCAAATCCGTCAAACCCCAACGCCCGCGCCCGCCGCTCGCAGCGTTCCACCGTCGGGTCGTTCTGCCGTTCGGTCGCCGTCGACGGGTTCAGCATCACGAAACACACCCGGCGCGCGCCCGCCCCCCAGACCCGCGTCAGCGAAAACCGATAGGCGCCGCAGTCCGAATAGACAGCCACACTCGCCGCATCGCCCTTCTGATGCGCCTTGGTGATCATCCCGTCCCGTTCCAGTCGGCGCCGACATCCCCCGCAGGGCGTCCGACAGCCCTACCGCCCCGCCGAGCCCCGCCCCACCTGCCGACCCCCGCCTCGGCGACCGGACCCCGTCTGCCGATCACACGAACACCCGAACCGGATGCAGGGCCCCGCCGCGATACTGCCCCACCGCGATCGCCCGGCCCTGCCAACTGGCCCAGGCCTCTTCGTCATAGCCGATCCCGCGCGTCACCTCGCCCGGATTGCCGTTGCGCAGCCGCGCGGCCCCTTCGGCCGTGGCAGGCAGTTCCGGCAACCCTTCCAGCGCGAGTTCCAGCGGCTTCAGCAGCGCATCAAGGTCCGCCGTTCCTGCCAGCGCCTCGACCGTCTCCAGCGTCACCGCATCGCGCACCGAAAACGGCCCCGACCACAGCCGCCGAAGCCAAAGCACATGCCCAAGGCACCCCAGCGCCGCCCCCAGATCCCGCGCGACCGACCGCACATAGCCGCCCTTGCCGCAGACCATCTCCAGCTCGACATGGTCGGCATCCGGGCGGTTCACCAGGGTCAACCGCTCCACCCACAGGGGTCGGGCGGCAATCTCCACCACGTCGCCCTCGCGCGTCAGGTCATAGGCCCGCTCGCCCTCGATCTTGACCGCCGAGACCTGCGGTGGCACCTGCAGGATATCGCCGCGAAACGCCATCAGCGCCGCTTCGATCGCCGCGTCGGCGGGCCGCAGGTCGGACCGCGCCAGAACCACGCCCGCCGCATCGTCGGTCGCGGTTGCCGCCCCGAACCGCACCACGAACCGATAGCATTTCAGCGCGTCGGTGATGTAGGGCACCGTCTTGGTCGCCTCGCCCAAGGCCACCGCCAGCACCCCGGTCGCATCGGGGTCCAGCGTGCCGGCATGGCCCGCCTTCTGCGCGCCAAACGCCCATTTCACCTTGTTGACGATCGCCGTCGATCCAATTCCGGCGGGTTTGTCGACCACCAGCCAGCCCGACACGACCCGTCCCTTCCTGATCCGCGCCATGCGCTATCCCTTCGGCTCGACCACGCCGACAATCGGCCCGACCGCGAACCCGCCATCCCGGCGGTTCAGCATCGGCGCATAAAGCCGCGAGATCGACCCATCGAGGAACAGCGCGTCCCGCAGGCCCAATTCGTCGCGGAAAAACCGGGCAAAGCTGTGGAAATTCACCGGCGCATCCGAAATCGCGAACACCGCCCGCGCCCCGTCCGGCGACACCCCCACCCCGTTGCGGATGTTGAGCGAGGTCGACGTCGCGATGAACGCAGGATGCAGGTCGCCGCCGATCACCAGCATCGGGCCCGATTGGGTGGCAAAGCGGCACTGCGGGCGCCGTTTGGCAAACCGCCGGCTTTCCACCACGGCGAACCGACCATCGGGCCGGATGCAGAACACCCCGTTCGGCAGCAGGCCAAAGTTGTCGGGCACGTCACGGGTGATCAGCGGCGCGATTTCGACCCCTTCCTCGACATAAAGGCCCACCGGGGACAGGTCGCGGTGAAACATGCCGGCATTCATCGCAAAGGCCAACTGCCCGCCCTCGACGGCAAGCGCCCGGTCCACGGCGGAAAACTGCCCATACACCCCGTCCGGCCCGGCCAGGAACAGCCGCAGGTCGTCGGTCGCGTCCACCTCGCACAGGGTATAGCGCACCGCCTCGAACGCGGTCTGCGAACAGCTCAGCGCCGCCGCCCGTTCCCCCGGCCCGGCGACCAGCGCCCCGATCAGAGCGACCGCCCTAAGCGTCATCACCGTCGTCCCGCGCCCCGTCCCGCATATCGTCCGGCTCCCCGTCCGGCTCCCCGTCCGGCCCGTCGTCCGGCACCGCCAGATCGCGCTGCACGGTCGGGTTGTCGAACAGCCGCCGCGTCTCGTCCAGCCTGTCGAACGTCTCGTCGGCGCGAAACCGCAGATCGGGGGTGAATTTCAACGTCAGCGCCTGCGACACCCGATGCCGCAGCTCGCCCTTGTTGCGCGCCAGGGCCGCGATCGCATCGGGCACCGGAACCGACCCCATCAGCGGCATGACATAGACCGTCGCCACCTTCAGATCGTTGGAAACCGAAACCTCGCCCACCGTGATCGACATCGCGTTCAGGTCGGGGTCATGGATCTCGGCCCGGTTCAGCACATCCGACAGGGTGCGCCGGATCAATTCGCCGACGCGCAACTGGCGCTGCGACGGGCCCTGCCCGATTGAGGAGTGTTTGCTTGCCATGGCTCCGCGTCTAAGCCAATTCGCAATCGGCTGCAACGCCGGGGTTCCCGCGCCCGCGTTGTGCCGCTAAACCGGGGCAAACAGGGGGAACGACATGACCGAACTGCCGGGTATCGTGATCACCGGGGCCTCGGGGCGGATGGGGCAGATGCTGATCCGGCTGGTGGCGGGTTCCGACCGCGCCCGGCTGCTGGCCTGCGTCGAACGTCCCGGCCATCCGTGGATCGGCCGCGACGTGGGCGAGGCGATGGGCGGCCCGCCGCTGGGGGTCGTGGTGACCGATGACCCGCTGGCCGCCTTCGCTCGCGCCTCGGCCGTGATCGACTTCACCGCCCCTGCCGCGAGCGTGGCATTCGCGGCGCTGGCCGCGCAGGCCCGCGTGGTGCATGTGATCGGCACCACCGGGCTCGAGGCGGACCATCTGCAGAAGATCGCCCTTGCCGCACATCACGCCGTCATCATCCGTGCGGGCAACATGAGCCTTGGCGTCAACCTTCTGGTGCGCCTGACGCAGCAGGTGGCGCGGGCGCTCGATGCCGACTGGGACGTGGAGATTGTCGAGGCGCATCACCGCATGAAGGTCGACGCGCCATCGGGCACCGCGCTGATGCTGGGCCAGGCCGCCGCCGACGGGCGCGGCATCGACCTGGACCTGGACAGCGCCCGCATCTCGGGCCGCGACGGGGTTACCGGGGCACGCGACCGCGGCAGCATCGGGTTCAGCGCCGTCCGGGGCGGCGACATCGTCGGCGAACACGACGTGATCTTTGCCGCGATGGGCGAGCGGATCATCCTGCGCCACATCGCGACCGACCGCGCGATCTTCGCGCGCGGCGCGCTCAGGGCCGCGCTGTGGGGCCAGTCGGCCAAACCCGGCCAGTATGACATGATGGATGTGCTGGGCCTGTGACCCGCCCCGATGATCCGCAACCAGCCGGGCTGCGTATCCTTTCCTGACCGCTCACTTGCGCCAAGGACCCCCACATGCTGCGCCTCGCCCTGATGCTGATCCTTGTGCCCTTGCCCGCCCTGGCCGAAGGCTTCATCCGCATCACCGAAAAATCCGCCTTCGTCGCCGCCGTCGAGGGTCGCGCCCTGACCACGACCGCCGTCCGGCTGAACGTCAAACCCGACGGGCGGATCGAAGGCCGCGCCTTCGGCATGGCCGTCTCGGGCACCTGGGCCTGGCGGGAGGGGTATTTCTGCCGCACACTGGACACCGCGACCCGCGCCTTCCCGCTGAACTGCCAGCAGGTCGAAACCGATGGCGCCACGATCCGCTTCACCGCCGACAAAGGCACCGGCGACGTGGCCAACCTGCGGATCAGATAGCGCCGCGTGCGCCTTCCAACTGGCTCAAATATCCCACAGGGGGTCCGGGGGACGTGACGTCCCCCGGCGTTTTCCGCAGACCCGGCCTTCAGAAGTCGATGGCCAGCCCCTTCTTCTCCCAGTCGCCAAAGCGGACCGGCTCCGGCCCGTCGCGCCCGCCCAACTCTTTCGGCCCGGGCATCTTCACCACCTTGCGGCGCTCCTCGGCTTCGGCCAGCGCGCGCAGCGCGGCAGGCGGCAGGTCTGGCTGATCGGTCATGCGGCACTTTCTTTTCCCACCCCCCTGATATAGGCGCAGACACCGGAACAGCAAAGGCGGCAGAATGGCAGAGGGTCTGACAGGCGCGATGACGGCCCGGCACGGCGCGCTGGCCCTGCTGAACGCTGTGCTGGGGGATGGGGCCATGCTGTCCACCCTGCTTGCCGACCCCGGCCCGCTGACCGGGCTGCCGGGGCCCGAACGCGCGCGGGCGCAGCGGCTGGCGATGGCCGTGTTGCGGCAGACCGACCCCGCCGACAAGGTCCTGGCCCCCCACCTGCGCCGCGCGCCGCCCCTGGCGATCCGCAACATCCTGCGGCTGGCCGTGGTTGAACTCGCGGGCGGTGCCGCGCCGCACGGGGTGGTGAACGCCGCGGTTAACCTCGCGAAATCTGGGCGCAAGACCCAGCATCAGGCGGGTCTCGTCAACGCCGTCCTGCGCGCCCTGCCCGAAAACCCGCTGGCCGATCAGCCGCCCCAGCACCTGCCGCGCTGGCTGCGCCAGCCGCTGGTCCACGCCTATGGCCGCGACGCCGTGGCGGGGATGGAGGCGGTGCAATCGCGCCCCGCCCCGCTCGATCTGACCCTGCGGCCTGGCGCGGAGGCGCCGGACGGCACCCTGCTGCCCAACGGCAGCCTTCGCCTGACCGACCCCGGGCAGGTCACCGCCCTGCCCGGCTATGGCGCGGGCGGCTGGTGGGTGCAGGATGCCGCTGCCGCGATGGCCGTGCCCCTGCTGGACCCGCAGCCCGGCGAGGCCGTGCTCGACCTGTGCGCCGCCCCCGGGGGCAAGAGCCTGCAGCTTGCCGCCTCGGGCGCGCGGGTCACATCCGTCGACATTTCGGCCCCCCGCATGGCCCGCGTCGCCGAAAATCTGGCGCGCTGCCATCTGCAGGCCACCCTGATCACCACCGACGCGCTGCATTGGCAGCCCGACGCGCGTTTCGACGCCATCCTGCTCGATGCCCCCTGTTCGGCCTCGGGCACCATCCGCCGCCACCCCGACCTGCCTTTCGTCAAATCCGACGCCGACCTGCCCGACCTGATCGCGCTGCAGGCCGCCCTGATCGACCACGCGCTGACCCTGCTGACCCCCATGGGCCGTCTGGTGTTCTGCACCTGCTCGCTTCTGCCGCAGGAGGGCGAGGCGCAACTGGCCGCCGCCCTGCAGCGCCATCCGCATCTTGAACCCCAACGCCCCGACCTGCCGGGCATCGACCAAAGCTGGATCACCCCCGAGGGCGGTCTGCGCTTGCGCCCCGATTACTGGGCGGATTTGGGCGGGATGGACGGGTTCTTTCTGGCGCGGCTTGCCCCCAAGGTCCGGTAATAGGCCCAATCGGGCAGGAAGTTCGCGCCCCGGAACAGCCACGAAAAGCTGCGCGGAAAGTTCGCCTTGAACGCCTGCGTCTGCATCAGCGCGAACATCGCCGCCGCCGCCTGTTCGGGTTCCATCAGCATCGGCATCGCGAAATCGTTCTTGTCGGTCAGCCTTGTGCGGATGAACCCGGGATTGGCCAGTTGCACCCGGACCCCGGACCCCCGCAGGTCGCAATACATCGACTCCGCCAGCGCCATCACCCCGGCCTTGGAGGCCGCATAGCCGATCGCCCCCGGCAGACCCCGGAACCCCGACAGCGACCCGGTGATCACCACATGGCCCGCGCCCCGCGCCACCATCCCCGGCACCACCGCGCCCAACACCCGCGCGGCCCCGGTAAAGTTCACGTCGCACATCGCAACCACGGCGTCCGCATCCCAGTCCTGCGCCGCCATCGGCGTGTAAACCCCGGCCAGAAACACCACCCCGTCCAGCGGCCCGATCTCTGCCTCCACCTCTGCCGCCGCCGCCGTCACCGACGCCACGTCCGCCACGTCGCACACGATCCCCCGCGCCGGTCGGGCCAGCGTCGCCACCGCCGCCGCCAGTCGATCCGCCGACCGCGCCGACAGCACCAGATCGGCCCCCGCCCGCGCCATCACCTGCGCCAGCGCCAGACCCAGTCCTTCGGACGCGCCGACCAGCCAATAGCGTTTCCCGGACCACATCACGCGTTCACCCGCCGCATTGTCGCCACAAGTTCCGCCACCTTGATCCCGAACTTGCGGAACTGGCTGCGGTTCAGGATCGTGCCGTTCTCCATCAGATACATCCAGTCCACCACATCCAGAACATGCCCCCCCGCCTCGGGCGCGAGGCGGATGCGATAGCGCATCTCGACCGCAGGCCCCGCGACCCGCCCCACCCCTGCGCCCACCACATCGGGGGCTTCTGCCGCAATCGCCCCGTCTTCGTCCAAGCGCAGCGTCCATTGCCGGTCCTGCACCATCCCGGTGTCATAGCGGAAGCGTTCCTTCAGAACCCCGGTCGTGCCAGTCCACTCGCCCACCATATCCGCCACGAACCGCGACGACACCCGCCCCATCGGCCCAAAGACCACGCCTTCGCACAGGATCGGCCCCGACAGATGGGTGCGCGGATCGAACGCCGGGCCTTTACCGGCGAAATCGGCGGGTTTCTGGGAGGCAAAGCCGACGAACCGGCCTTTTACAATCAAAGCGATCCCCATCATCAGCACGGCGATCAGCGCAGACAGAACAGGCGACATCGCGTCACTCCTCGACATTCGGGCTGGCGAGCAACAGCCCGATCGCCAGCAGTTTCAACCCGCACGGCAGCAGCGCATACAGCCCCGACAGCCAGGCCAGCGCCTGCGGGGTGTTCGCACCCCCGGCCTGAAATCCCACCGCCTGCAGCGCGGGCAGCAGGGTCGCGGCCGCAAACGCCAACGAGAGTTTCGACGCGAAATTCCACAGCCCGAACCCCGCCGCCTCGCCGCCCCGTGCCATCCGGTCCAGTCGGCGCGCGAACATCGCGGGCAGCAGCACCATATCCGCCCCCAGTGCCGCCCCCGACGCGGCACAGATCACCGCGAACGCCGCCACATCCCCCGCCCCCAGCATCGTCGTGCCCAGAAACGACACCACGGCCAGCCCCATGCCCCCCAGCAACGCCCGCCGCGCGCCGTGCCGGGCGGCAAGCCTGCTCCACACCGGGGTGCTGATTCCGGCGGCGACGAAAAACAGCAGCAGCAGCGGCCCCTCGCGCCCCGGGGCCTGCAGACGGCTTTCGACAAAGAACAGGAACAGGGTCGAGGTGATCGCCACGGGCACCGAATTGACGAAGGACAGGATCAGCAGCCGCCGCGCCGGGCCGTCCGCCAGCGCGGGGCGAAAGGCGGCCCAGACCGCGCCGGGCACCGACACCGCCCCCGCACCGGCCCGGTGCCCCCACTGCCCCGCCATCCCAAGCAGCGCCGCCGCCACCAGCGCCGCAAACGCCGCGGCAAACAGATCGAACCCGCCCAGCAGAACCGGGGCTACCGTGGCAATCGTGATCCCGGCCAGCGCGCCGCCTTCACGCCACCCCGCCAGCCGCACATGCCCGCCGGGGCCAAGATCGGCGGCGCGCGCCACGCCTTCGGCATAAAACACGATGCTCAGATAGGAAAATGCGGTGAACAACCCCGCCAGCGTGATCGCGAACCACAGCAGGGGCGCCACCGGCGGCACCATCGCGAACAAGGCGACCATGGACGCCGCCATCATACCGCCCGCCACCGCCACCCACAGGCCGCGCCGCGCCCGGCCCCTTTCGGCCAGCCAGCCCAGCACCGGGTCCTGCACCACGTCGAACAGCCGCAACCCGGCCAGAACGACCCCGAGCGCCGCCAGCCCGACGCCATACTGATCGACATAGAACTTCGGCGCGTTGATGTAGATCGGCAACCCGACCGCCCCCAGCATCGCCCCGAACAGCGCCCAGCGACCCAACCCGTCCCCGCGCGCCAGAACGGTTGTCACCTCGACACCTCATCCACCGGCGGCAGCGGCCTGCGGCGGAACCTGGCACCCTTGACCGCCAGCTTGATCGCCTGCCAGTGGATCAGCGCCAGCACCCGGCGCGACCCGAATGGGCGGCGGATCAGGGCGGCCAGAATGCCCGCGTTGGTCAGCGGCGTCAGATGCCCGGTCAGCGTGGTGTAAACCCCCGCCTCGCCGTTCGAATGGTCGATCCAGATGCCGATCCTGTCCGCCCGGATGTCGAACCGGAAGGTATAGCCCCCCGCAATCGGCTGGAACGGCGAGACGTGGAAGATCTTCTGCGCCGCCATCACATCCTCGCGCCCGATCACGCCGCGGTCATCGCGGTGGCACAGATAGGAATGACGGTCGCCGAAGGTGTTGCTGACTTCGGCAATCACCACCCGCAGATCGCCCGCCGCGTCGCGGCACAGCCAGAACGACACCGGGTTGAACACATGGCCCAGAATGCGCGGCTGGGTCAACAGCGCGATCCCCGGCAGGTCGAACCCCGCCGCCGCCAGCACCTCGCGCACCCAAGGGACCCCGCGCCCCTGCCCCGGCGGGCCGCCATGGTCGCTGTCCCAGACCCCGGTCAGATTGCGGGCGTTGCGGCTGAACAGGCGCGGCCCGCGCGCTGTGGCGGGGTCCAGCAGCACATAGTCCACGTGGTAGCGAAAGCGGTTCTGCACCGACCCCTTGCGGGCGTGAAACGTCTCGCCGCGCAGATGCCGGACCGCCGTCATGCCACGGCCCGCAACCCGAACCGCGCCCGGCGCGCCTCGACCACATCGACCGCGCTGGCAAAGCCATCCTCGTGGAACCCGTTGCGCATCCAGGCCCCGCAGAACCAGGTGTTTGCCGTGCCGTTCATCGCCCTGACCTCGCCCTGCGCCCGCAACGTGCCCAGATCGTAAACCGGGTGCCGGAAGGTCACCGTGTCATGGATCAACTCGTCGCGGATCGCGCGCGGGGCGTTCAGGGTGACGAACAGCGGATCGTCCATCGGGATCGGCTGCAGCGAATTCATCCAGTAGGTCAGATGGATGCAATCCGTCGCATCCCCTGAGTTGTGGGCATAGACCCAACTTGCCCAGGCCCGCCTGCTGCGCGGCATCATCGCGGGGTCGGCATGCAGCACGGCGGTGTTCGGCTGATACCGCACGGCGGCCAGTGCGCCGCGTTCGGCCGGGCTGGCATCGGCCAGCATCGCGAGGGAATCGTCGGCATGGGTGGCGAACACCACCTCGTCGAACACCTCCGCCTCGGCCCCGTGCGCACGCACTGCCACGCCACCGTCGGCCCGCGCCACCGCCTGCACCGCCGCCCCCAGCCGCAGGTCCACCCCCTGCGCGACCATCGCCGCCTGCAGCCGGCGGACATATTCCACCGACCCGCCCTGCACCGTATACCACTGATGCTGATTGGATGCCGACAGCAGGGCGTGGTTCTGGAAGAACCGCATCATCGCCTGCGCGGGAAAATCGAGGATGCCCAGCGACGGGGTCGACCAGATCGCCCCCGACATCGGCAGCAGGTAATAGTCGCGGAACCAGTCCCCGGTGCCCAGCCGACCCAGCAGATCGCCCACCGTCATCGCCGGATCGTTCGCCAGCGCCAGCCCATGCCTGTTGAAATGCAGGATGTCGCGGATCAACCGGGCATAGCGCGGGCGTGCGATGTTCCACCGCTGCGCAAACACCGAATTCAGGTCCTTCAGACCGTATTCCAGCCAGCCGTCGTTGATCGACGCGCCGAAACTCATGCTGCTTTTCGCCACCGGCACGTTCAGCTTTTCGAACAGCCGCACCAGATGCGGATAGTTGACCCGGTTGAACACGATGAACCCGGTATCCACCGGCTGATCGCCGCGCTTGCCCGCCAGTTTGGTGCGCGCATGCCCGCCCAGCCGACCCTCCGCCTCGTACAGAACCACGGCGTTGTCGGTGGCCAGCAGATGCGCTGCCGCCATGCCGGAAATGCCCCCCCCGATGACGGCAATGCGGCGGGGCGGTCCGGCGGGGGTCTCAAACGGCATCGAACATTCCTTTGGCGTGTATCAGGCGGTTTACGGCGGGCGTGCGGCTTCGGATCAAAGGACGCGGCAACCGGTCCGCCGAATTCTCACGCAACAGTGATCCAACCTGTCTGTCCGCGCGTAACTGTGTCATGTTGACGACGATCGCCCTGTTGGACAGAAGCTGTGGCCCGGTTGGCAGGCCGTTCTACTTTGGCACTGCAAGACGCGCAACGTTGCCGAGGGGAAAGGGTTTCGTGACGGTCGAGCAGGCAGAGACGGATTGGGTGGCATTGATGCTCCGGGTTCGCGACGCGCAGGACAAGGCGGCCTTCGCCGTGTTGTTCCGGCATTTCGCCCCCCGGATCAAGGCGTTCCTGATGAAGTCGGGGGCAAGTGCGGCCTTGGCCGAAGAATGTGCGCAGGACGTGATGGCAACCCTCTGGCAGAAGGCGGGGCAGTTCGATCCGGCCCGCGCATCGGTGGCGACCTGGGTGTTCACCATCGCGCGCAACCGCCGGATCGACGCGCTGCGCCGGTCACGCCGCCCGGAACCCGAGGCGTTGGACTGGGGCCCGGACAGCGAGCCGGATCAGGCCGAGGTGTATGAAATGGCGCAGGAAAACCGGCGTCTCGGGGCGGCGCTGGCCACCCTGCCCGACAAGCAGCGCGTTCTGATCGAACGCGCCTACTACGGGGATCTCTCGCATTCCGAGATCGCCGACGAAACCGGTCTGCCGCTTGGCACGATCAAATCCCGTATCCGCCTGGCGCTGGACCGCCTGCGCCACCAGATGAGTTGAAGGCAGCCCGAACCGATGACGATCCGCCACCATTTCTCCGATGCCCTGCTGATGGCCTATGCCGCCGGCACCCTGCCCGAAGCGTTCGCGCTGGTCGCAGCCACCCATCTGTCGCTGTGCGACGAATGTCGTGCCGCTCTGGCCGCGTTCGAGGCGGTCGGCGGCGCGGTTCTGGACACCACCGATGCCGAGCCGATGGGCGCGCACTGCCTGGCCGACACGCTGGAGCGGCTGGACACGCCCACTGAGGGCCGCGCCGAGAGGACCCGGTCCGCGCCCGAGCCGAGGCGCGGCGTGCTGCCCGCCCCGCTGCAGGATTACATCGGCGGCGATCTCGATCAGGTCAAATGGCGGCCGATCGGGATGGGCGTGCGGCAGGCGATCCTGCCGACCTCCGGCGGTGGAACCGTCCGGCTGCTGCACATCCCTGCGGGCCAGTCGGTGCCCGACCACGGTCACCGCGGGCTGGAACTGACACTGGTGCTCCAGGGCGCGTTCCGCGACGACACTGCCCGGTTCGGCCCCGGCGACGTGGAAATCGCGACCGAGGAACTGGAGCATACGCCGGTTGCCGAAGCCGGTCAGGATTGCATCTGCCTGGCCGCCACCGACGCGCGCCTGCGCTTCAACAGCCTGATCCCGCGTCTGGCGCAGCCTTTCCTGCGCATCTGACCGCATCTGCCCATGCCTGAACCCGGCCGCAAACCAATCGCGGCAGGGCACATGCCCCGGGGTTCAGACCGTCAAATCCACACCGCCAGCGCCACCCCTTCGACCCGATGCGGCGCATCACAGATCAGCAGGTCGTGCCGCGCCAGCCCGCTGACCTGCAAGGCCAGCACGCACAGCACCTGCCCCGCCGGGTCCAGCGCCGTCTCGCCCCGGATCACCCGGACCCTTGGCGCGCGCCCGGCCACCATCACGTTGAAATCGACCGAAGGGCCGGTGACCCCTTCGGCACGGATGTCGAGATCGCCCGAAAACGCCAACGGCACCAGCGGATCGGCCCTCAGCCGCAGACCCGGCCCCACCAGATCGAACCCCGGCCCGTCGATCACCGTCAGGCTGCGCGCCACCCCCGGCAGGGTCGAGAATGGCCCGTCCTCCACCACCTGCGCGATCGACAGCCGCCACTGCAACGCGCCGTCGCGGTTCACCTTGATCAACTCGGTCGTGGTGCCGCGCCCGTTGGCCCAGGGCATCACCCGGTAATCGGCGGCGGTCAGATGCCTCATTCCGCTGCCCGTTGCGGGATCGCCGACACGCCGAGGTCTTCGAAATCGAAGTTGTCCAGCCGACGCGCCCGTTTTCCCGCCCTGTCGGCAGAGATCTTGATCTCTTCGATGTCCTTCGCCGCCTGACCGAAATGCCGGTCGAGGTTGCCGACCCGCTCCCCCAACCGCCCGACATCCTTATACAATTCCGACAACTCGCGCCGGATCGCCCCCGCCTGTTCGCGCATCCGCGCATCCTTCAACACTGCCCGCATCGTGTTCAGCGTGGCCATACAGGTGGTGGGCGACACGATCCAGACCCGTGCGGCAAAGCCGTCGCGCACCACGTCGGGGAAACTGCCATGCAACTCGGCATAGACCGCTTCCGAGGGCAGGAACATCAAGGCCCCGTCTGCCGTCTCGCCCTCCAGAATGTATCTTTCGGAAATCGCCCGGATATGCGCCCGCACGGCCTGTCGCATCTGCGCTGCCGCATCCGTCGCCTGACGCGGGGTTTCCGCCCGCCGGATCGCCTCATAGGCCTCAAGCGGGAACTTGGCGTCGATCACGATGGGCCCCGGCGGATTGGGCAGGTGGATCAGGCAATCCGCCCGCCGCCCGTTCGACAGCGTCGCCTGCATCGTGTAGGCATCGGGGGGCAGGGCCTTGATCACGATGTCGTTCAACTGAATCTCGCCGAACGCGCCGCGGGTCTGCTTGTTCGACAGGATATCCTGCAAGGACAGCACATTGCCCGACAGCTTTTCGATATTGGCCTGCGCGCGGTCGATGGTTTCCAGCCGCTCGTGCAGCGCCCCCAGACTGCGCGCAGTGCGGGTCGAGGTGCCCGCCAGCGTCTCGCCCATTGCCCGGCTGACCTCGGCCAGCCGCTGTTCCATCATGGCCAGCATCGCAGACTGGCTGACCGCCTGCGCCTCGGACACATGATGCAGGCCGCCCGCCAGCCGCTCCTGCCCATCCGACAGCGCCTGCACCCGCCCCGCCATCCACCCGACGTCCTGCGACAACGGCGCGACCAGCGCCGCCGAGCGGGATACCGCCCGCAAGGTCAGCAAGAGCAGCCCCAGCAGCACAACCGCCGCCCCGCCGAGGATCAGAACCTCGGGCGCGGTCCACGGCTCTGTTGCACAAATCGCGTGAGGGATTCATCTCGTGAATCCAGCGTGGTAGCTGTGGTGCATGAGCAGACCCACACCCCCCGCCTACAAGACCCGGAACTGGCCCGCCTATAATGAAGCGCT
>Ga0247831_1001025_pt1 | contig 56482 bp, 55 predicted proteins | sample LaCruzMarch2015__9_FD_192406 | JGI IMG/M metagenome (GOLD analysis project Ga0247831, IMG submission 192406) | Freshwater microbial communities from meromictic Lake La Cruz, Castile-La Mancha, Spain - LaCruzMarch2015_1m | ecosystem: Environmental > Aquatic > Freshwater > Lake | place: Spain...
TTTGGTTGGATACTATTGTTTTATTTCATATAATACTAATATAATTAACCAATTAAATAATAAGAGAATGAAAAAATTAATTTTATCTTTAGCAGTATTGATTAGCACCGTAAGCTTTTCACAAGTAATCACGATTACCGCTACAGAATGCGAAATGCATATAAAAGCTGGTAATGTATCATATGCGACTGCATTAACCTCTCCCGAAGTTATAATTGAGCCTAGATCAACAAATACAACTTATATTTTAAATTTTCAAGATAGCACTGCTAAATTTTTTCATTATGATCGAGTATTGAGTGTAGCTAAAATTATTGATATTAAACAAAGTAAATCTAAAATCGAAGTAACAATGTTAGATTCTACTAATTTAGGTACTAAAATATATACATACATTATTATTGATCAAATATATGATCAAATATATTATTATTGGTATAATACAATATCTGATGTAACTAAGGTTGAAACTAAAACTAAATTTACTTTAGATATTCAGTAACGGTGACCAGTAAAAAAAGCCCCGGGGCTTTTCTACATATTTAAAAATACTATTTGCTAGCCGGAATATTTAATAACAAAGTTCCAACTCCCAATTCCTTCACAGTTGTACCTGCAGGCGCTTCGCTTAATTTTTTAAAAAATGCTTGTAATCCTAAATAATTACTCCATAAATCCCATGCAGCATTATATATTGCATCGCTAATATTTTTTTGGTTTGGCCTATTCTTATTTAATTTAACGCCGTTTCGTACATTGCCAATACTCCAACTTATAGGACTTCCTGTCATGCGTCCATCATATGCAATATCTATATTTTGCGGCCTTTCGCCTGACATTACTTTTCTTGTTAATTTTTTATTGTCTAAATCATATTCCATTATCCATCTATTAGGTTGATTCCTATTAGAATTTGCATCTCGCAATTCGATCGTATTATCTCCAGATGCTGGCACAGCTAAAAATAATACTAAACCTTTACCGCCATTAGCTTTATTTTTAGTCCATTTATTAAACTTTTCATTGTATGTTTGTATTTCTTTAGCTACTGATGCATATGCTTTTTGAGCAAATTCTGGTGTTATTGATATAGGATCACCGGGATCTAGTTCTATTAATTTCTTCTTATCTGATTCTTTAAGATTCTTTACTCCAAATCGAAGTAAATTTTCTGCTAAAATGTTTTTCATTTGTTTTGTATCCTTTTAGGGTTATTTTTCTTTAGTATAAATATATGCATCTAAAAAATAAACTATTTTCATCTTTTGGTTGGATACTATTGTTTTATTTCATATAATACTAATATAATTAACCAATTAAATAATAAGAGAATGAAAAAATTAATTTTATCTTTAGCAGTATTGATTAGCACCGTAAGCTTTTCACAAGTAGTATCCCTTATTGGTAATACATCTACATATACCGCAGCACACGGCAAGATGACATATAAAGATGTATTTAATGCCAGAATTAAAGTAGAAGTATCCGAATCAGTAAATGTAATATATGAAATTGATTTAGGATTGCAAACTATCACATATAATATCAATGGTATAATTGCAACTAAATCATTTTCAAGTTTAAAATATGATAAGATATCAAAAATTGCAGTTTTTACATATAATGATGCTGGTGTTTTAAGATCCGGACATATCGTAACGATGCCAGTTATTGTTGAATTAAATCTTAATCCAGGTAAAGAAAATATGTTGATGTCGTGGTTTGATCGCGAAGGAGATAATGGTAATGGAGTGACAATTGTACAGGATACAGATGGATTATTTAAGATCAATTAAAAGTTTACTTAAACATAAAAAAAGCCCCAATTAAGGGGCTTTTCTACTTTTAATACTATTAATTATTTCGTTGCTGCCCATAACCCGGTTTCTTTATATTTATCAGCAACGCCTTTTAAAACAGTCATTAATGTTTTATATGGACTAGGTTGTTGTGTTACTGCGTTATCTAATAATGATTTATATGCCTTACCTAATGATCCGTCTAGAGAAGCCCGTATACCAGTTGCATCTAATGGTTTTAATACGCCCCCTAAAGTAACAATTTTAATATTACCAGTTTCGTCAGCCATTATACCAATTTTAATAGATTTAGCATCTCCGCCGTAATTTGTAGTTAGTATAAGTTGAACTACACCGTTTAACTTCCAATGCTCCGGTTCGACTCCTGCGATTGATGCACTAACTACTTTCATATCTCCAAATGTTACACCCACTGCACCTTTTGCTAAAGCTTGAGTGTCGGCAATCATTTTATCCTGGATTAATTGTGCTTCTGGTGACATTGTACTTCCAGCTGGATTTTGTTCCATTAATTTCTTCTTATCTGATTCTTTAAGATTCTTTACTCCAAATCGAAGTAAATTTTCTGCTAAAATGTTTTTCATTTGTTTTGTATCCTTTTAGGGTTATTTTCTTTAGTATAAATATATGCATCTAAAAAATAAACTATTTTATATTTATTAATGTAGAGTTGCGGCTACGTGAAGAAATTTAATAAAGAAACCTTGCATTGAGTAGAGTCCGCAACCTCGAAAAATGCAAGGTTACTTACTTATATGGATTACAAAAAAATACATGATTCTATAATTGAACGAGCAAAAACAAGAACATTAACAGGTTATAAAGAAAGGCACCACATCATACCTCGTTGTATGGGAGGAGATAATTCGGCAGAAAATTTAGTCGAGTTAACCGCTCGAGAACATTTTTTAATACATAAACTTCTTTGCGAAATATATACAAATCATCATGGAATTCTAAAAGGTTATTATGCAATGGCTATGTTAAAGCAAAATAAAAGAAATATTGCTATAACTGCACGAGAATATGATTATTTACGTACGGAATTTGCAAAGCGCAATACTGGTAAATTAAATCATTATTACGGAAAAAAACATACTGATGAAATACGAGCTAAAATGAAACAAAATAGTGGCCGTAGAGGAAAATCTTCATGGTGTCATGGATTAACAAAAGATGATCCTAGAGTAGCAAAAATTGCTAATGCAACTAGATGGAATGCTGGATTGACGAAAGATGATCCTAGAATACAACAACAAATAAAAAAATCAGTTGCTTCACGTACTGGACAAAAACGAGGTAAATATAATTTACGGTACTTAACATGTCCATATTGCAATTTAACTCATAGTGCGTCTGTAATTAAACGTCAACATATGGATAAATGTAAGTATAAACTTTGAATTGTCAATAATTTTTCATATATTATTAATATAATCCTTTATCTATTTATATGATTCGACTAGGTTATGCCTGTAATAATATGCACCTATCTACATCTAGTATCCGCACCGGTCGTACAATGATTGAGCGCAAATTTAAAATTGGCGGTTTACAATTAGCTTCTGATATTGCACTTGCTAATGCAAAAGATTTTTTAACTATACTTAAATGGAACGAAGAAAATGGCATTCGCCTATTCCGTTTAGGTTCTGAATTGTTTCCTCGTTGGAATCATTATGAGTTGCATGCACTGCCAGGTATTGCCGAAATTACTCAGTATCTTCGTGCTGCCGGTGACTTTGCAAAGCAACATGGGCATCGCATTACAACGCATCCAGGTATGTTTCATATCCTAGGTAGTCCGGATGCTACGATTGTTGATAACAGCCTTGTTAGTTTAGAACGACACAGTGAGTTATTTGATCTTATGGGGTTTGCACCTAGCTTTGAAAATAAGATCAATATACATATTGGTGCTACTTACAATGATAAGCCTGGTACTATTGCCCGGTGGTTAGCTAACTATTATCGTTTATCAGATTCGTGTCGTGCACGGTTAGTTATTGAAAATGATGACAAGGCATCAATGTATTCTGTACGAGAATTATATGAGTATTTGCATGTTCCTACTGCGATTCCGATAACGTTTGACTATTGGCATCACACTTTCAATACCGGTGATTTAACCGAGCGTGAAGCCTTCTTTTTAGCTCGCGAGACGTGGGATAGACATAACGTAACCCAATGTACCCACTATTCAGAATCACGTCGCAGAGAGTCCCAAATCCTCATAGAAGGTATGTTTAAGCATCATAATATTGCAATGGAGGATTTAGCTAAATGGCCTACCTTCCAAAAACAATACAAAGAGTTTACCAAGATTAAAGAACAAGCTCATGCAGATTATATTACTCAGTTACCTAATACATATGGTGTTGATATCTTAGATATTGTGGTAGAAGCAAAGGCTAAGGAGCAATCATTGTTGCAATTAGGTGTTAGGTGTTGTCAAGAAAATACCGCATTAATTTTAGATTAACATATTTATATATAGTATTAATAATAACAAAAAAAAAGGGTTACAATGGCACATTACCGTTACAAAAACAAAGTTACTGATGATTTAGAAGCTACACGTGAAATTATACGTTTATTAGGTAGAATGATTACAGAAGGCAAAATTGACAAAGATTCAACGCTAGACAATTTAGGCAGGGCATTAAAAAAAGTAGAATCAGCAATCTATTACATTGAACGAGAATAATATGAAAGTTAAAAAGAGCTATGTGCCGAAAGGCTTTAAAAAAATGCAATGTAAATATTGCACCGATATATGTAACCGGGTTGATGAAAATGCCACAGCAATAACTTGTGCAATATGTACATCTAAGCTCGTAAATGGGCAAACATTGGAACTAAGAAAATAATTACATATATTAAATAAAAAAGTTATGATTGAAGCAGAAAAAATAAAATCCAATTGGGAAAGATACCGCGGATTAGTTAACACGTCATTTCCTACTCGTAAAGATGCATTAAACCAAATGTATGATGCATTAGAAGACCGTATGGTATTTATGCCAGCATCTTCAATGGAACATTTCCATAATGCATTTGCAGGAGGTTATGTTGATCACGTACTTAGAGTAATGGATTGTGCAGTAACATTGCATAATACTTGGACCGCAATGGGGGCTGATATGTCAGGATATACCCAAGAAGAATTAATGTTTGCCGCAATGCATCATGATTTAGGTAAGGCAGGTTTCCCAGGTGATGGCAATGAAGTATATCAAATTGAAACTTCAGATTGGCATCGCAAGAATCAAGGTAAACTTTACAAGACAAATTCAAATATTCCTTTTACAATGGTACCAGATCTTTCAATTTGGTTGTTACAGGAATACAATGTTAAAATGTCTTGGACAGAATATCAATCAATTAAGATACATGATGGGTTGTATGATGAGGCAAATAAACCGTATTTTATTGCTCGTTCAGCACAAGCTAGATTGAAAACAAATTTACCTATCATTTTGCATCATGCAGATCATATGGCATCTACCATTGAATTTGAGCGTTGGAGGACGGGGAAAACATCTTCCCCGGCACCGGTTGCAGACAAAAGCAAAACACAAAAAAGTAACGGATTAAAAAACTTAGCAGAAAATAATCCGGAAGTTCAAAAATCATTAAATGATATTTTTAAAGCATTCCAATAATGACAATATTTTTATCGATAACAAGCATTGTGTTTGCAATTGCTTTTGGATACTTTGCTCGTAGAGCATATGTATTAGCCGGTTTACTAGCAGATAGTGATGATCATCATGAATCCGTTGAAATGACAAATATGTACATGTATTCTAAAATATGCGAATCGTATACTAAAATGCAAGAAATTGACCGCATTGGTGCCTTTGAACAAGATGATGAAGCAGGAACAACGTTTTCATTGTTAAAAGAAGTAATTATTAATCTTAAAACGGAATTTGATGGCGAAGCGAGCAAAGAAGAAAAGTAATAATTACTTTACCAAGATAACTGATATAGCTATTAGTGCTTATAATAAATCAGATAGTACAGTAAAGCGAGAAAAAATATATCGCCGGTTTATCTATCCAGCATTTATGAAGTTAGCTGAAAATCTAATTAACAAAATGAAACCAGGTTATATTGATTCAACGTTTTACGATTTACAAACTGACTTAGTTACTTTCTTAACAGCTCGATTAGATAAATTTAATCCAATTGCCGGTAAAGCCTATTCGTATTATACAAGAACGTCATTTAATTATCTAATAGGTGAAAATCAAAAAGCATATGCAAAACTTAAACAAACTACGCAAACTTTAGATATTGATGAACAACGCAATATTATCACAGAAATTCACAATAATGAAATGCGAGAAACATTGCGTTACTTTATGGATGCGTATATTGAATATTGTTATGCTAATCTAAATTATATTTTCATTAATGCAACAGATATACATGTAGCAGATTCGATACTTCATATTTTTGAAACTCGAGAAAACATAGAAGATTTTAATAAAAAGGCATTGTATATTTTTATACGTGAGCGTACCGGCTTAGCAACTACAAACATTACCCGGGTAATTAAAACATTTAAACAAATTTACGATACCAAATTTAAAGAATACGAACAATCAGACTTCATAAAATTGCCGTTTTGATATTTATATATATAAATGTCTCATTATGGATAAAAACGAAGAATTATTTAAAGGTACATCTTTTGCAGATTTAATGTCTGATGTATATCATAACAGCAAAAAGAAAGACCGACAAATTACACAATTAATAGCACAGTTGCAACCGTTGATTCGGAATGCATCTGATGCTACAATCATAGTACCCTTAATCAAAGAGTACCTAGATGTTGCAGTTAAGAATGATGATCATCTCGTAAAATTAACTGCAATTGTTCAACGCTATATTTCAACTCAACAAACTATTGCAGGAGCTGACTCCTTATTAAGTGATGACGAGAAACTTCAATTACTTAGAATTGCAGAATCAACATTAGAAACTGAATTAATTGATGAAATTGAGGATTTGCACAAATTAGATCAACATGATCGCGTTATGCAATCTAAAATAGATCAAGCAAAACAAAAGTTATCAAATGACAAATCATGAACAGGTAAAACTTGAATTAGCAGAAGTAATAGGAATCAATGGCACATTAAATTACATTGAATCTTCTACGACACAGGCAGGGAATGCTGATCAGCTATTTTCAATTCAAGTTCAAACTGTTAATCGATATACAAGCAAAAAAGATATTCGTACTGCTAGACCAATCAATATGAATGTACTGCAAATTCCATTGATTGGTGAACATGTTTTAATATTCAACGCATATAATCAACAAACTACATTAACTAATACCGGAATACAATGGTATTATTTTCAGCCATATGCAATACAATCCAATATTAATTCAAATTTAGTTCCCGGTATTTCATATCGCGATACAATTAATAACTCGGATGTTGAGTCTGTTAAGCCTGGTGAGAATTTTATTACTGCATCTATATCTCCATTGCAACCATATGAAGGTGACATTATACATCAAGGTCGGTATGGTAATACAATTAGATTAAGTAGCACTACAAATTATTCAGCTGCAATGTTGCCAACTCCATGGCAAGGTAATACAGCTGGTGATCCTATTATTATAATTTCAAATGGTCAAAAGAATTTACCTAATAGAAAATTTGTAGTTGAGAATATACAAGAAGATCCAGCATCAATATATTTAACAAGCACTCAACGATTGCCAAATTTTAAGCTAAATAATGAATTGAATCAAGCATTTGGTTCAGCTGAATTTGATTACCCACAATTAATTTGTACTGCAGATCGAATTACATTAAAATCAAAATCTGATCACATTATTTTAGATTCGCAAACGGGTATTGAAATAAATTCTCCTAAAATATATTTAGGTAGTTCCCGTGAAAAAGAACCATTATTACATACTGATGCAGTTGTTAAACTATTACAAAAATTAATTGATGTATGCAGTATGGGCTTTGTTGATGCAGGTGGTAAGATATCGACACCGGTATATAATGCATTACAAGATGCCGGAACGTTATTAAAACAAATTAAAAATTACAACATAATGGTTGATAAATATAAAAACTAATGGCAATCGGAGCAACAATACCAGCAACATTAATAAAGCAAATAATTCCGCTGTTAATGAAACAAACAGAACAACTTTCTGATATTGCAACTAAATTTACCGATAAAGTTATGCAACTTAATTCAAAAATAAAATGTTCTGATCCGCAAGTTACCCAATTAAAATCTGATTTAGAAAACATTTATCAATTGATTACTACAATTAAACAAGGATTAAATTCTATTAATAATATTGTACCAGTAATTACTACCATATCCACGGTTGCAAAACTTTTAAAAACAATTCAATTGGCAATTCCTTCAGTGCCAGGTGTACCAGCTGGGCCAGTGACTGAACTAATTAATACATTTGATAATTTAGGTACTAATGCTAAATCATCAACTGCATCTTTGCAAGGCTTAATTTCTAGTATTAATGCTAGATTTGATTTAATTAATAAATCATTGGCAATTGCAATAGATAAGTTAGCATCTATATGTAATAGTGATACTTTCAATGTAACGTCAGATATTGCGGCGGAATTAGATGTCATTAATTTAGATTATAATTCTTTAGCACCAACACAATTTTATACAACATTAAATGTATCAGATGATGATTTACAAAATAGAATTGCAATTATACAAGATTTATTACAACAACAATTGAATATATTACAAAATCTTAAAGAGGCTCCTAGTAAAGTGATAGCGGGAGTATTAACACCATCCGCTGATACTGGAGATATTAATGATTATTATATTTCAACCGACGAAGAAAAAATATATGGTCCAAAAACAACTGCTGGTTGGGGTATCGGCATAAATATCTAATCAAATTTACATTCATTCATATTTATTAATAAAGTTATTATATGGATTCAAAAACATTAATCAAAGCACTTAAAATAGCCGTACGTGATGTTATTAAAGAAGAATTAACTGAAATACTTCGAGACGGACTACAATCAACTATCAATGAGATAAAATCATCATCTCCGGTACCGGCCAGTCGGGCAACAGGTAGACCGGTGCAACAACCACCGGTGAAAAACAAAGTACAATTTCAAAAAACAGGGTTTGCAGATATTTTAAATAGTACGCCTTCGATGAAAGATGCATCTCCAGCAATGTCTAGTTTTTCAGACTTGATGAATGAAAGTTATCAAGATTTATCATTTACCTCCGCTGATGCACAAGGGTTTGGAATGATGCGTACGGGTCAACAACCAGCAACGCAACAAGTAATGAATGATCCAGAAACCGGACAGACATTTCAAGTTGATCCCGCAGTTCAAAAAGCAATGACTCGAGATTATTCGGCATTAATGAAAGCAATTGATAAAAAGAAAGGTAAATAATGGGGTATACAGTAGTAACTTCTAATAATGCATTGATTAATGATATTCAATTGCCAATTGGTATTGGATTAAATTTTGAAACTTCACAATTATTTGATAGAATCTATCAAAATACAACTCAAGTTCTTAACAATTTAAAACTTTTATTATTAACAAAAATGGGCGAACGCTACGGAATACCAACATATGGATCGGAGTTATTATACGTATTATTTCAACCAAACTTAAATAATTTAAAAGATGCCGTCAAAGAATTAATTCGAATTCCGATAAATAAATGGCTACCTAACGTTAATGTTATTGATATTGTTATTACTACGTCAGAAGATGACCCAAATCTGCAACATGAAATTGAAATTAAAATAATATTTTCTGTAGATGATACATTGGTCCAAGAATTAAATATTAATACAACAGAATTTGGAACAGTGACAACATCTACAGGTGTTGTAATTTAGGAAATTTATGGAAACAAAAAAAGATATATCATATTTATCAAAAAATTTTAGCGAGTTTAGAACCAATTTAATTGACTTTGCTAAACAATATTTTCCAAACACCTACACTGATTTTGATACATCGTCTCCTGGTAGTATGTTTATTGAAATGGCTGCATATGTAGGAGATGTTCTTAGTTTTCACGCAGACACCAATTTAAAAGAATCATTTTTACAACATGCAACGGAACGAGAAAATGTATATGATATAGCTCGTATGTTAGGATATAAACCTAATAATATAGTACCTGCCTCTGTTGATTTGGATATATTTCAATTAGTTCCAGCTATTGGTACTGGTGTTAATGTTCAACCGGATTTTAATTATGCATTGTCAATTAAACCCGGGTTAGTTGTAAAACAAAATAATGGAGCTGCTACTTTTAGAACATTGGATACAATTAATTTTATGTATTCATCATCATCAGATCCTACTGATATAACTATATATGACGTGAATTCAACTACAAAATTACCTACATATTATCTTCTTAAAAAATCAGCTCGAGCAATTTCTGGTGATGTACGAACTCAAAAATTTACATTTAGTACGCCAGTGCCTTATGATAAAGTGGTACTATCTGATACAAATATTGTAGAAATTATATCAATGGAAGAATCGGATGGAGATAATTGGTATGAGGTTCCGTATTTGGCACAAGATACTATATTTGAATCAGTTCCTAACTTAATAGAAAATGATCCGGAACTTTCCGCCTACCGTTCTAGTGCTCCAAATTTATTAAAATTAAGAAAAACTGCAAAAAGGTTTATAACAAAACTGCGCAGTGATAATAAATTAGAATTACAATTTGGCGCTGGTATATCTGATAATAACGATGAGGAGATATTACCAAATCCGGATAATGTAGGAAATGGCCTATCTAACATACGCCGTACAATTGATATTGATATTGATCCATCTAATTTTTTATATACTAGAACATACGGTCAAGCTCCATCAAATACTACATTAACTGTAACTTATTCGGTAGCAAATGGTATTTCTGATAATGTAATTGCTGATGTACTTACAATTATTGATCAAATACAATTTCATGATGATATTAATTCATCCATTGGTGCCGGTTTAACTAATTTTATTAAAGGAACTGTTGCTGTAAATAATCCAATGCCAGCAGCTGGTGCAAAATCTAATGAATCTGCAACAGATGTAAAAAATAATGCATTGGCTGCATTTGCAACTCAAAATCGTTTAGTAACTAGAGATGATTATATTATACGTACTTATTCAATGCCAGCAAAATTTGGTAGTGTTGCAAAAGCATATATCGTACCAGATGATCAATTATCACAACAAGATGCAACTACAAATAGAATTGCAAATCCATTAGCAATGAATATGTATGTGTTAGGATACAATGAATCTAAACAATTGACACAATTAAATGATGCAATCAAAGAAAATTTAAAAACATATTTAGGTTATTATCGCATATTAACGGATGCGGTGAATATTAAAGATGCATTCATTATTAATGTAGGTATTGATTTTGAAATTTCAGTATTACCAAATTATAACAGCAATGAAATACTTCTTCGTTGTGTTGACGTAGTTAAATCTTTGTTTGATATTACGAAATGGCAAATAAATCAACCAATAATTAAATCAGATATTACAACGTCATTGGCCAATGTAAAAGGTGTTCAAAGTGTGGTTGGTGTTAAATTATTAAATCTATATGATACTGATTTTGGTTATTCCGGAAACATATATGATTTACACACTGCAACTCGCAATGGTATAGTGTATCCTTCATTAGATCCTAGTATTTTTGAATTAAAATATCCAAATCAAGACATCCGGGGACGCGTAGTAAGTTATTAATTCGCCTATATTTATACTAAAAGTATATTATGTTTAGAATATTTTATCCAGAAGCTGATGCTACTGTATATGAAAGTGTACCAACTACAAATACAGGATTAGATGAAATTTTAGAAATTGGTAAACGATTAGGAACGGATGGTTCTACATTACAAAAATCTAGAATATTAATCAAATTTGATATGGCTGAAGTTACTGCGGCGGTTTCAAAATATGCAACTAATATTAGTTCATCTAAATTTGTATTACAATTATATACCAGCACTGCAAAAAATTTACCAGCTCAATATACAATTGATGCACAAATGGCCGGTCAACCATGGACCAATGGTACGGGATATTTAGCATCAAATCCAATTGTATCAAATGGTGTACAATGGGCAACTCCGTATGCATCTTGGTTATTGGACTCACAAACGGGAGGAATGTGGATTTCTAGTTCACAACAAATTGACTTAGGAACATCAGGAATACGGATATCGGGTTCAGGCGCGGGTGGCAGTTGGCTGTACAGCACGGGTAGCACATCGTTTTCTAGTTCGCAGGCATTTTCCTATCAAACAACTGATTTGTCGATAGATGTTTCTAGTTTAATTTTAAAATGGGTTAGTGGAAGTAACAGTCAATCGATTGATAATAATGGATTCTTACTTAAATTTTCTAATACCGATGAATCCACAGATGCTGTTACTGGTTATATAGATTTTTTTAGTCGCGATACCCATACAATATATGTTCCTAAATTAACAATGTATTGGAATGATACGGTTTATTCATCATCATTATCAGCTGCAGATTTAGAATCATACACGGTATATACCAAATTAAAATCTGAATATAAAGACACTGAAATAATTAAAATGCGTATTTATACACGGGATAAGTATCCTCAAAAATCACCAACAAATTTATTTCCAACACAAACGGTTAAGCGATTGCCGGCGACTACATATTATACAATACTAGATGCGGCTACAGATGAGACCATAATTCCCTACGACGATATTTATACTAAAGTAAGTTGTGATAATACCAGTAATTACATCTATATTGATATGAATGGATTTATGCCGGAACGATATTATCGTTTACAATTCAAAATTGAAGATGGATTTACGGAACAGTATATTGACAACGATGTATATTTTAAAGTAGTTAGATAATGTTAATACCAAAATTAAACATAAATAAATTATTAGATCCCGCAAAAGTTCAGCAGGCAATAAAATACCAAAACAACTTAACTGTAACATCCAATAATTCTAACATTATTCCTAGGGATGATGCTGGAAACATACAATTGGAATCTAATCTAGAAACAAATCCATTGCTTATTATTGAACCGGTTGCAACTAAAATATTTTTAACGTCAATGCTTAAAGTGTTGGATACAAGATTTCAATATTTTAAATTTCCTGCAACAACGCGTGTTATTGATGCGGCACCGGTTAATATTGATTTAACAATACCGGAATTAGAAGCACCAATATTGGATCCAATATATGCTCGGTATAAACCATCTGAAGACAGAAGAATTAACACCGGTGATACTAATCAAGATGGTGATCAAAGATATTCAGGTATTTTAATGGATGAAGTTGTTGATGGATTACCACAACAAAATGCAAATGGTTATTTTATAACTAAAGATATTAAAAATACCGGAAGTGATCTTCGTTTTAGAATTAAACTAAATCACACATATCAAACAGATGTAGCTAGTTACGGAACTTCATATTTTTCAGTAATATTAAATTCACCAGATCGCGGATTGGTTCGTGAATGGAAAGGCCCGTTTGCAAATAATTCAATTTCAAATCCAACAGAATTTGGGTCAATATATCATGATGAAATACAAGACTTAAATTTAGATATAACAATTCTTAATGAGGAATTTGAAATTGGAGATACTTTGAGTATTGGTGCATTTGCTGGGCAAAACGATGATTCTGCTTATCATTTTATAACGGCTGAACAATCATATTGGACGATAACAGATGCAAATAAAAATGTAGATGATTGGAATCAAGAAATTAAGATGATTGGAATCAAGAAATTAGCTAATGTTAACACAATATAAAAATATCAAACAAATACAAACGGCGTCAGGTTCAATATCTGCAGAACGTTTATCTACGAGTAAAACAGAATTTGCAAGTTTTGAAGATGAAATTGTTTATTTTAATACCGATATAAATAAACAAGATGATTCACAACGTGTTGAAATGCACGTGTATGCTGGCGATACGTGGATTACTGGTAATCATAAAGTTCAATTACAAACTAAAATACCAGAATATCGCAACAAACAAACTAATAAATTAATTCAATTCCCAGCACAGCCATTGGCTATTGATTTATACAATGAATTCAATCAGTTAAAATTATCAGCTGGTGCTTTTCGTATTGCTGTTAATTTTTTTAAGAATTTAATTGGTAACTATGATCAACAATATCTACGAGTAGACGAAATATCACCAGATCGTACAGAAATTAGATTACGTGCAATTGATGCTGATAACCCGGATTATTTGACTCAAATTACATCATATATTCAAACTGTTAAACAAACTACAGATACATATTATAAAAATTATCTATTAAATTTTAGTAGAAATAACTGTGTATTATTTGTTAATAGTGTAGTTATTGGCGAATATTTATATGTTAAATTAGCAGATCCGCTAGACACAACAATCAATGTTGATTTTAAATGTTGGGTAGTTGCAGAACAAAAAGATGCTTATATTGATCGCGTTTCAATTATAGTTAAATCACCAGAAAGACAATTTAATAAATTATCTAATCCAAATTGGGATGCAAATTCTACAATTAATATTTCTTCGGAAACTGGATTTAAAACTTGGACTGATATATTAGGATCATCAACCCAAACATCGCAACAAATTGTTGATAACTATTTTTCTGGAAGTTTATCTGGAGTTAAATTAAATATTGATTATACTGATTTTAATACATTTGTATTCTATAGTTCAGCAACAGAACGTTTAGAAAATTTCAAATATAAATTACATCTACTTGAATATTATACTTCACAAAGTTTAGTTGTATCACAAATTTCTGGATCCGTTGCTACAACTAATCAGGCAGATTATCAGCAACAACAAACTAGTTTAGTTAGTGGATTTGACGATTTTGAAAAATATTTATATTATCAATCGTCATCAAAAGTAACTACCTATGAAATTCCTATTATTAATGCAAATGTATCTGATTTAACAGGAAGTTACATACAGCCTGTACCAAAATCTTCAGCCGTAGTACCATATACATTATATCCAATATCTAGTAGTCAGTTTACTGCGTGGTATGAAAATTTATTTAATTCTGCATCATACTATGATTCCATGAATATAAATTCTTTAGCATACGCAGTTCCAGAATTCATTAGATCTGATGTTAATAGTCAGTCAGCGATTACATTTGTTAATATGTTAGGACATCATTTTGATATTCTTTATACATATATCAATCATATGACCCAAACGCTAACCCGTGAAGAAAATCCAAAATTAGGTATGCCAAATGAATTACTATATTCTGTAGCAAAACAATTCGGATGGAACTTGATCGATGGTAATCAGCAATCAGATTTGTGGTCATATGTATTAGGTACTGATGAATCTGGTATTCCACAAACTGGTTCAAATTCAGTTAATGGAACTTCATTGTCAGCCCAAGACCGAACATATACCATATGGCGAAGAATTGTAAATAATTTACCATTACTTTTAAAATCTAAAGGTACAAAACGAAGTGTTCAGGCATTGTTATCATGTTACGGTATTCCGCAATCCATGATTTCAATTAATGAATATGGTGGCCCTAGATTAGAAAGAGCTCCAATATATGAAAAATTAAATTTTGATTATGCATTGGATTTGAGTAGCAGCGCTGCAGGTACCGTATCAGTTAATTATACATCCCCTATAAACGCAGTACAACTACGTTTCCGTGCCGATGATATTGTAGCAAACCCATTTATCCCGAACACGATGAACTTGTGCACAGTAGGGGCTAACACCGTCACAATCGATTTTACTAGTGGTAATAAAGGTACAATGCGGTTAAATGGTACTAGTTCTGCAAATATTGAAATATATAATGACGAATGGCTTACTACCGTATTAAGAACAAATGGAACTAATTTAGATTTAATAACAAAAAAATCCAAGTACGGTAAGATTGTAGCCGCAGTGTCTGCATCTGCAACTGCTTCATTTGCTGGTACTGGAACTGTTACCTTAGGTGGTAATACTAGCGGAAGTCGATTTGTAGGACAATTACAAGAATTAAGATTATGGTCATCTAGTTTACAAGATTCTGCCTTTGACAATCACGTTAAAGCGCCAGCTGCTTATAATGGAAATGTAGATGCATATTCTGAATTATTATTTAGATTGCCACTAACACAAAAAATTAATCATGCCCTTACTAGTAGCTTACCAGGTGTTCAACCAGTTTCTTCTAGTATCACAGCATCATTTACAAGTTGGACATTGCCAACTCCATATGATTCATATGAAGAAATATATTATTATGATTCAATATCATTAGGTGCTGGTACATTTGATGACAATAAAATACGTATTGAATCCAATAATTTAATTGGCACATTAGATGTTAAAACTAGAGCTGAACGCAGTCAATTTGATACAGCACCATTAGATAGCAAAAAACTAGGAGTATATTTTTCTCCGCAAACAATGATTGATGAAGATATCATTGCTCAATTAGGATTCACTGATTTAGATCAATATATTGGCGATCCGGGAGAAACGGAAGCTAAATCATATCCTAGATTGATACAAGCTGCCCAAGGCTATTGGAAAAAATATACTGATAAAAATGACATTAATGAATATATCAAATTATTTACATTGTTTGATTTATCATTCTTCAAACAACTAGATCAGCTGTTACCGGCACGCGTTGATAAAATTACCGGTATTGTAATTCAACCAAATATATTAGAACGTAGCAAAGACACTATACTTCCTAAATTAAAACAATTTGATTCTACATATTATGCATTAATTGAAGAAACACACCCAACGGCATCTGGAGATTATTTACAATATCTAGGCGCAATTGATGGAGACATATTAACAATTTCAGCACAAGATGATGACCAATTGCAAATGTATTTAACGGCATCACAAGGTGAAAAATATGATGGAACTACATATTCATATGAATATCTAATTAGATCAGGTAGTACATATATTACTGCATCGACTCCGTATTGGAGAAGTGAAGGTTTATGTCTTGCAATTACTGGTAGTACATTATCAGAATATTCTGAATATAAAAATATTATCAATTTAACTGCTAGTTATACTCCTTCGCAGTTTAGTGATTATTTACCAACCGGAATTGACAATCAACGATATTCGGGTGCAAAAATGACATCACCTGGATTTAATATTAGTTCTACACAAACATCAGATGGCGGTCCGGTGGTAGAATGGCGAACGGCAAATCCAAATCAATTGATCTATCAAAACAATGGCGAACAAGGAAGTTTTGTATTGGTATAATTTTTATACTATACATATTTATATGAAATAAAGGTTAAAACAATATGGGATACTTAGATAATTCTAGCGTTACAATTGACGCAATACTAACATTAAAAGGTCGTGAATTACTTGCAAAGGGTGGAAATGCATTTCAAATTACACAGTTTGCATTGGGAGATGATGAAATTGATTATTCATTATGGAATCCAGATCATCCACTAGGAACTGATTATTATGGTACTATTATAGAAAATATGCCAGTAACAGAAGCAATTCCGGATGAAACTCAAGCATTAAAATATAAATTAGTTACTTTGCCAAAACAAACAACTAATATTCCGGTTGTGAATGTAGGAAACACTGCAATTACATTAGCCGCCCCAGGCGATAGTTCTATCATTGCACCTAATACAAGCAATTTCCAAGGCGGAAATGCAAATTTAGGATATACAGCTATTTTGTCTGATTCATCAGTTGCAGATATTCAAGTAACTAGAGCATTACAGAATTCAACACTGCCAACCACTCCGCGTTTTATTGGAGATAATGAAGATGCACAAAGTATTGCAGTTGCTGGATTTGAATTCCGCATTGTTGGTAAAACTCAAATGATTGAAGATAAAACAGCAACGGTTACGGTAATTGGTAATGAAACAGGTGGTAGTGTAACAATTACATTAACAGTTAAAAAAGCAACTACAGCAACTATATAATAGGTAAAAAAAATGAATTATACAAATTTAAAATCTCAACCACGTCATGGCGGTTTTCCTAGATTACCGGCACAGATAGTACGAGAAAATCAACAATTACGAGATCAAAATCAAGTATTAAGTACAGCTAATAATGGAATTACAGATCAAGTTAGACAATTAGCGCAACAACTTGCAAATCAAATGGTGGCTGAACAACAGCAGACACAAATATTAGCTCGTAACGGTAGAACATATACTAAATTTGATACTGCTAATGATATCATTTCAAATCAAACTGAAACTGTTACAGCAGGATTGTGGTCAGATAATTTAGCAAGTTTAGAAACATTTTTTACGTCATCAACACAGACTACATCACAACGTCGTTATTATGTTGATACATATCACAAAGCTACTACAGAAACAGGATCCGCAGTACAATTTTCTTTAGCTTTTGGTCATGCATTAGGAAGTGGATCTGATTCGCAAGGTCAACTTAATGATTCTCCTAGTAAAGCAATTTATTCACAATACCGACAACTATTACTTGCTCCTACAGATACACGATTTACAACGGCAGGATCCGGAAGTACGGATTATATCTATATAGTTAATTTTAAACGTAACCGATTAAAAGAACGTTTAGATGCAGGTAATTTTGAGTTACCATTACGTCAAATTGCACCCGGTCGTCCAACAAATGCAACAGGCAGTGTTGCAGTATCTAGTTCAACGGCAATTATTACATTGATTGATGATTCATCAATTTCATCTGCAACTGTAGGTGATTCTGGAAAAATATATAATATAGTATCAGGGTCAATTAACGGCGGAGTATTTAATCCATCCGCACCGGTTTATTATGGATTAGTTTATCCAGATTATGGAACATTGGTATTAGACGGTAAAATGTTAGACCAACAATTAAAGTTCCAAACTAATACAGGTTCTAGTTCTGAAGGTAATAATCATTTTGCATTGTTCCATTCAATATCAGGATCTGCATTAGTAACAAATCCATCAACATCAGATCCATATGGTTTCTTAGCACGTAATTCAGAAAAAGTAACAAGTACACATTATTTTGTAAGGGTAAAAAATGCGGAATATAATTTTTCTAATAATCCTTCGTATGTTACGGGGAGTGTTGGACAAGTAGCACAATCAACTTTTATCGGTGATCCGAAAACATATATTACTACAGTAGGATTGTATAATGATTCACAACAATTATTAGCAGTTGCAAAACTTTCTAAACCATTATTGAAATCATTCCAGCGAGAAGCATTGATTAGAGTCAAGCTAGACTACTAAAAATAACAGTAATTAGAGCCCGTTATATTTATATGTATAACGGGTTTTTACTATTATGGCAGAATCGAAAATACAAGAACAAACTACTTATAATGGCCCAATACCTACGGTCTTTAAAAAGATTAATGCATCTGATGTAAAAGTTACACCATTTCAAACATATAAATCGTGGTCGGTTACATCAGGTAGTGCAACTTCTAGCGCATTACCACTTCAAGCAATTTATTCTGATATCGATTATTTGCCAGCATTAGGTTCTAATTTAACATTTAATGATGCAAAGAACGTAGATGACTCATTACAAACAATTACATATTTTTCAATCAATCATTTATATTATAAACATAAATTAGACCCGATGAAAACCTATGGTCCTACCGATTTAAACAGGACTAAGAAGTTTTTATATCAGTCAGCATCCATTATATCATTTCCGCAAGTACGTGTAGGAGAAGGCATTAAACCAGCTTCATTTACCATGACAGCAAGTTATGTTAGTGGTAGCGGCATATATGGATCTGGATCATACGGAACAGCATCTTATTCAACTAACGTGCCTCTCTATATTAAATCTGACAGATATAGTAATTTGTATAATGCGGCATTTGATACGAGTTCTATAATATCTGGAGTAAAATTTTATGAAGGATTCAATGAATATTTTGATTCTTCTAGAATTACATATGAATATGCAAATGTAAATTTTGTTCCAGGAATACAATACGTTCCTAGTTTAACTCAAAATCATGGATTACTTGCTAGATTTGCTGGAACTGGTTATATAAAAACTGAGCTTGATGGGTATTATGATCGTAATCATGATTATGCAATTTCATTTTGGATTTTTGCAACAGCCACCGGAAGTGCGTCAAATTTAATCATGGCAAAAGCTTCTAGTTCATTAACACCACAATATCCATTTAAAATCGAAGTAGATACAAATCGATTGGTATATACAATTGCTGGCAGTACTACGTTTAAATCACAGATAACCTCTACTATCGATATTGATGCAACATCGCATCTACATGTAGTATGTCAAAAATCTGGTAGTACTATGCAAATTTGGATAGATGGGAATGTAGATATAGATGCTACTAATAACTTGTTAATTGATACAATGTCACCATTTACAGCATCAGCTCGTATTGATAATTCAGATCCATTATATATTGGAGGTTGGGAATCTAACGCAAATATGACCGGAGATATAGATGAAATACGTATTTTTAATCGAGCATTAACTGCAACGGAAATTGGATATCTAGCCGATCGGCAAGTAGGCGGTGCATTTATGCAAACAAATCACGTAGGAAACGTATTTACTAAACAAGGTGTTGCTGTTATTTCTACTCCAGATTATCGATTTAATAATATTTTAAATTTACCATATACTGCATCATATCGTAGTACTAAAACAATTTATGAATTAGGTGTTTTAGCAAATGCTGATGCAGGTGATTTTAATATGTCATCCAATATTTCATTAACAGCGGATGATGATTCTACTTATTATAATTTTGTTACCGGGAGTGCATTTGCACCATATGTTACTACAATTGGATTATATGATAATGCCGGACAACTTCTAGCAATTGGTAAATTAGCACAACCAATTCGCAAACGTCCAGATGTGGATATGAATTTTTTAATTAGAATAGATTTAGATAAGAATATATCATGATAAGATTAAAACAACTTTTGCGTGAGTTATCTGACTCAGAAAAAACTAGATTGTTAGATAAAATAAAAAACAAACAATTTCGTTTAATCGGTGGAGGTGATAATGGCCGTGTCTATGAGATTGATGGAGAAGATAAAGTTTTTAAAATTACCACTGAACGCGATGAATTTGAAGTTGCTACAATTATTGTAAATCGGTCAGCTGAATTTACATGTTTTATACCGGTATATTATATTAGTGATCGAGAACAATTATATATAATGGCAAATGCAGAAACATTGCCAGAATCCGATCGTATTACTATTGATAAATTTATGGAGCAATTTAAACAATTTGCAAGATCAGAAGGCGGGGAAGTTTCTATATTTGATTTTTTAGATGCAGATGGTGCACGAAATACAAATGTTGCACTTGTAAATTTTATACGTGCTTTGCAACGAGATGTTGAAAAATTAGACATTCCGGATTTTGAATTAGATTTAGATTTTAGTTCGTCAAATATGATGATATGGAATAATAAATTAGTATTAGTAGATTGGTAAATAAAAATAAGTTATGGCAAAAAATCACTTTCACAGCTCAGGAAATTCAAAGCGAGCTGCAGCAATTAAATATGGTTATAAATCTGGATTAGAACATACTGTAGCAGATTGGATAAAAACTACTGCATATGATTTGAAATATGAGACAGAAATCATACATTATATAGTACCCGAGCGTAAAGCAAAATATACACCAGACTTTGTATTTACAAAACGCACCGGCCAATTTATGTTTATTGAAACAAAAGGACGATGGACAACAGCCGATCGTACTAAAATGAAACATGTATTACAATCAAATCCAGGTGTTGATATTCGTATGGTATTTCAAAATCCAACACAACGATTGTCAAAAACTAGTAAAACTACGTATGCTGAATTTGCATTAAAAATGGGAATAAATCATGTTGCTAAAAAAGATATCCCTGAAGAATGGTTATTAGAATGCGTGAAATCCGGCGAATCTCCGATAAATGTTAAACGTTTCTTTGAATAAGGTTTGATTTTAAAATTATTTTTAATATATTGATAAAATATATATGACATTTATTATATTAATAGATTAAATCATTTATTAATTTGATCGTTTGATCAGTAATGAAATGTATGTGTCAAACAAATATTATTTATATTATTATTAATAATTAATTGGATTTCTTACAGAATTTCCATAATATATTAATATGAAGAATAATAAATTAATTCAATTACTAGAATCCATATTAGGTAAAGGAAAACCTACGTCGGGTGGTAATATTACATTCTTCTCTCCATTTACTTCACATCATAAACCTAAATTAGAAATTCGTAGTACTCCGGACGAAGTTGGAAATTATACATGGCATTGTTGGATTACGGATAAAAAAGGTAAAAGCATTTACTCGTTGTTTAAACAATTAAATTTACCTAAAGAACGTTTAGAACAACTTAATCGTATAATTGAATCAACCCGGTACCGAGTTAATGAAAAAGAAATAAAAACCAATCAAACAATTCAATTACCTGCGGAATATGCTCCACTTTGGATTAAAAAAAATACACCTGATTATCGCAACGCAATTCATTACTTAACAAACAGAGGTGTAACGGTTTTTGATATTTTAAAATATAGAATAGGATATTGTGAATCTGGAGAATATTCTGGCAAAATAATTATTCCTAGTTATGATCGAGATGGTCAATTAAATTATTTTGTTAGTAGAGCATTTTATAAGGCAGATAAATTCAAACATAAGAATCCAAAAATTTCTAAAGATATAATTGGATTTGAAATGTTAATTAATTGGGCTGAACCAATTGTATTATGTGAAGGGTCATTTGATGCAATCGCAGTTAAGCGAAATGCGATACCGTTATTCGGCAAAATAATACAACCGGCACTACAAAAGAAAATTATTGAAGAACGAGTTAAAAACATTTATATATGTTTAGATGCTGATGCATTAAAAAATGCATTAACAATTGCTGAAAAATTTATCGGTGAAGGCCTCAATGTTTACTTTGTTGAATTGCAAGATGCGGATGCGTCTGAATTAGGATTTCATCAAATTACCGAAATTTTAGAAAACACAATTATACTAACATTTGAACGTATAATGGAACTCAGAATGGGATTATTATGGACATAAAACATATTGATACATCGATCACGCAGATTGATAAAATATTTCATATTTCGGATATACATATTCGTACTTTGAAACGTCACGGAGAATACCGATCGGTATTTGAAAATTTATTTAATTGTATAGAAACACATTGCACCGGCAATAGCATTGCGGTTGTTACCGGAGACATTGTGCATAGCAAATTAGATATGTCACCCGAACTAGTTCAAATGCTAGTTGATTTCTTTAACGGATTCCAAATACCTACCGTTGTTATTCTTGGTAATCATGACATGAATCTCAATAATATGCATCGCGTTGATGCCGTAAGTCCAGTATTAGATGTTATACGTAATAAAAATATTCATTTTATAAAGGATAACGGACTTTTTGAATTAGGTGGTATTACGTGGAATCATATGGCAGTTGATAAGTCACCGGCGGATTATATTCGAGCAGATCAATTTGATGCTACATATAAAATTGCACTTCACCATGGAGCGGTTAATACTGCAAAAACTGATATTGGTTATCAAATATCAAATGAGCATGTTACTACAGAATTATTTGCAGGTCATGACATTACATTGTTAGGTGATATACATAAACCGGCTCAATTTTTAAATAAAGAACAAACAATTGCATATGCAGGTTCACTTATACAACAAAATCACGGAGAAGCATTAGACCACGGAATACTTGTATGGGATGTTGAAACACGTAGTGCTGAATTTGTACAAATTGAAAATGATTATGGTTATGTTACGGTGGAGACTCAGGGTGATAAGATAACTAATTATCCACACCGAATGCCAAATAAACCTCGTATCAGAATTAAATTTAATGGTACAAGTGCAGCTGGTATGAAAAAACTAATTGCAACTATTCGTAAAAAATACAATGTTCAAGACATAACAATTCAACGTACTATTGATCATGGGGCAACGGTAGCATCATCTAGTTTAGCTATTGGAAATGTACGTGACGTTGAATATCAAAATACATTGTTGTCAGATCATATAGATTTACATTTTCCCCAAGCTACGGCAGAAGAAGTTGATGCAATTAGACATATCAATCGCACAATAAATTCTAGACTACCAGCAGTTGAATCAATCCGACATACAACATGGCATCCGATATCATTTGAATTTGATAATATGTTTTCATATGGCGAAGGCAATGTTATTAATTTTGAAAATTTATCAGATGTATGTGGATTATTTGCAGCAAATACATCAGGTAAATCTAGTTTATTAGATGCAATAACATATACTATATTTGATAAATGTAGCAAAACTGGTAAAGCTAACGAAGTTTTAAATAATAAAAAAACATGGTTCCGAGGTGTATTTTGTTTTGAGATGAATGGAATAACATATACAATTGAACGCCGCGGCACAAAAAATAAAAAACATCCAACTCACGTAAAAGTAGATGTAAATTTTTATACTGATACTGAAAATTTAAACGGTGATGAACGAAGTGACACAAATAAAAGTATTCGTCGTTACCTAGGTACATATGATGATTTTATTTTAACGGCATTTTCTCTTCAAGCAGACAACAATAATTTTATTGAAAAATCACAAAAAGAACGCAAAGATTTACTTTCACAATTTTTAGATATTACGGTATTTGAACAACTATATCAACTTGCTGCAGATGAAATAAAAGAAACGGCAGGGCGTTTAAAGGATTATAAGAAAACTGATTTTGCTGAAATTATAATTAATTCTGATAATATCATTACCGACAATCAAGAAACAATTAATACATTAGAAACTGATGAAGATAAATTGCAAGATCGCCGCAATACATTGCAAGAACGTATTGTTGAATTAATTGAAACTAAAATGCAGCAGTCATATAATGGCCCGGACATTGATGAATTGAAAAAACAAGAAGCAACGCTAATTGAACATATTGAATCAATTCAAACAGCCATTGAAACTGCCGAAGTTGATTTAGAATCATTGATTGCAACTATTGGCGAACATAAAACAACATTGAGTCAATTTAATATACCAACAATAACAGAACAAACAAAACAATACGCAGCAAAAGAAAATTCAGTCAACATACTTTTACAAAAATTACGTCAACAACAGGAAACCATAAATGCAAAACAAGAAAAAATTAATCACCTTGCCGACCATAAATATGATCCGCAATGCCAATACTGTACATCTAACGTTTTCGTACAAAATGCAATCGAAGCTCAAAATACAATTGACCAAGATAGAAACTTATTAGATTCTATAAAAGAAAAAATTGTAACGTTAAACAATGAAATTGAAATATTAAAGCCGGTATTTGAACAAACAGAACAACTTAATACATTACGTAATACTATAGCAACAAAGGCAATTACAAAAGAACGCAATGAATTGCAACTTCAAATACTAGAAAGTGATTTACAAACTCGTGAGTCAGAATTAGAAACGGCCGTAGAACGACAAGAATCATTTCGTCAAAATGAAACGGCAATTAAACATAATCAGACCATTAATATAGAAATCGAATCATGCAAAAAACAGATTACAAATATATCTGATCAAATTAAAATAATTCAGAATCAAATTAAAAATAATTACGGTGCAATCGAAGTAGCAAAAACACAGAAAGCTACCGCAATGCAACAATTGGATCGATATCAACAACTTGAAACTGAATACAAAGCATATGGATATTACTTAGAATCCGTTAAACGAGATGGTATTCCATATGAATTAATTACTAAAGCGCTTCCAAAAATTGAAGCAGAAATAAACAATGTACTTAATCAAATAGTTGAATTTAATATGGTAATGAATACTGATGGTAAAAATATTAATAGTTATATTATTTATGACGAAGATAATTATTGGCCATTAGAATTAACATCAGGTATGGAAAGATTTATTTCTAGTTTAGCAATTCGCATAGCACTTATCAATGTGTCTGCATTGCCCCGTCCAAATTTTATAGCAATCGATGAGGGCTGGGGAAGTTTAGACGCAGAACACATTTCGTCGGTGGCAAATCTATTTGATTATTTCCGCACCAAATTTGATTTTTCTATAATTATTTCACACGTTGATTCAATGCGCGATATGGTTGATAATTTAATTGAAGTAAACAAGATAGACGGATACAGCAAGATTAATCATGTTTGATATTTATATAAAAGATATTAAACGCAATGAAACGCAAAGAAGCTGTATATAAAGGTTTACAATACATTCCGGTTTATTTTCAAGATACATCGTTAACCTCACCGGACTATTTTCAAATAACTGAATTTCCTACACGATTAACTGCTGGTAAAAATTTATTTAAACTTCGAGGTCATCCTACTAATTTGCGAGTAGGCGGTGTATTAAATTTAGAAGTATTAGATTATAACGGTGATCCAATTTATACGGAAGTTGTAGATTACATTGATGAAGACAAGTCTCGTGTAATTGCAATATACATTTACACAGAAACATCTCCAGGTGATTGTACGGTAACCCTAATCTCCGAAGCACAAACCATTAATGGACAATCAGTACCACAAGAATGGCAAGGTCGACCTAATTTAAGATGGTCTCGTACAGTTCCTGTTAATCCAAACGTATCAAATGTATCTGAAATTATATTTTCAAAAGTACCAGAAGTAACCGTTTCTGAACAAGTTGGAGTACAATTAGACCGAATCTATTCCGGCAGTCAACAATTTCCAATATATACCACAGGCACTGTTAGATTGTTTACACTCAATGGTGCACCAGCAATAGAATTAACAGGTGGTAAATTCACCGGAGATATGCAGACAGGTACAATTACAGTTGCTACACCACAATCTCCTACCCCTACGCCTAATTACACCATCATCTCTCCGGCGTATACATCTACGATAAAAAAGATATTATCTGACACTACGGCATTGTTAGATCGAGAATATACGGTTTATAGTAGCCAAAGCATTTTTCCACATACTTACACGGAATTTGCAGCATCGGCCTACTCATTGACATATGAACAAACTCCAACCTATGTTGCAACAGAAAATTCACAATCGTTTGCGTTGTTGCAAATTAAAGGATTGGAACCAGCAACAGGCGATGTATCTCGTATAAAAGTATATACAAACAATAAAGGTACAGTTGGCACATGGGAACTAGTTAATGATGTTGAACTTGAAGAAACAGAAATATTTGTAACTAGCACGGCATCATTGTTTCCAGACCAAAGCATAGGCACATTTACATCACAAAGCATTATCAATGCATATTGGGAAGGATTTACATACGTTGGAAAAACAACCGGAACGGCTCCTACACTTACTTGGTCTACGGCGTCATTGAATAATGCAATGAATATTACTAGTGCAACCGATATTTCAGCTCGAAATGCAGCGTTAGTAGTACAAAATAAATCTGCATATAACGGAGTATTTATTGCAACATCATCATATAAAGTTACAATTGATGCATTAGGTACGAGAGACACCTCCGGACTTAATCCACGCTTATCAGTTTATGTTTCTGGAAGTGCTGTAGCATTTGATCCAACGGATTATTTTAATCAAGAACTACCAAAGATATTAGGCAAACGCATTGGCGAATTAGAAGTAACATCCGATTCACAACGATTTGATGATGTAGTATTTAATTTTGAAACTAACTACAACGGTACCGCAGCATTATTATTTGTGGTAGAGGCGGGACAATGGCAAATTGCCGATGTACGAACAACGACTGATAATGATGCTGGATATTCTCCTAATTATACTAGAATCCGATCTATTATTGAAACGCCACATAAGGCAAACAATCAAATTTCATTTAAAGTGGAATATTATAATGTAGATGGGGTTGTTAGCAAACAAATATCTTATTTATATGATAATGCGTGGCAAGGGGGTAATAGATATATCGATGGTGATTATTCAATGCTTACTGGATCTTTATATGTAGCAGATTCACTAGAATCAGGAGTTGCAATTAGTGGATATAAAAATTCCGGGTTTATTAGATCTTTAGGATATGAAGGATTTGATGCAGGTTTCCCAGGATTTTTATTGTGGAGTGGATCTGCATTAACAGGTTCATTATCTAAATATAATCAACCATACAGTGGTGTTGGATTAGAACTTTATCTAAATACTTCAAGTTATTTTAGATATTCAACTAGCGATGATGAAATTTATGTTGCAACAGACAATTTCTTTTTTGGAAATCCAAATGGAACTTATATTAGCGGTAGCAACGGCAATTTAGAAATTTCATCTAGTGGATTTGTTTTAAATGCAGCCGGCGATGTTACTGCATCATCAATTATAACGGTTGGACCTACCGGTGCAATTCTATTTGATTCTAATAATGAATATGCAGATGCTGTAAATATAGGACGCATTGTTTATTTTAATCGAGATGAATATACATATACTGGCGATTTAACAACAAATCCGCAGATATCATCTATATTTGAAACATTTATATTGCCAGGTGAAACAAGTTTACAAACATCATTCATGTATCAATTTACCCCGTTTATGTCAGCAACAGGAACAATTCGCAGTACATGGTACATTCAATCTGCAAGTATAACTGGTAGCATCGGAACAACAACCGGATATGATTCATGGAGTACTCCTGAAACAATATCATCCGTAGTACAAATTACTCCAATTAATAGTGTTGCAATAGAAGGCGGAGCAAAAAATCAATTAATTACAGCAGGTGCATATTCAACTACATTTGAAAATTATCAAGGACGATATGTTCGAATTTATATGATTACCGAAAGATCATCAACTGGTAATTCTAGTGATATACTTAAATTTAAAGGATTTGTTTATCGAACAAGTCGATTAACAGGAGGTTCTGTTGCCCCCCCAATTAATCCAATACGATGAATAACTTATTATAATATTTATATAAAACGGAAACATAATGAATAAAATAACAACGTTATTTCCAGGAGGATTTAAACCATTAACCGGAGCTCATTTAGCATTAGCAGAACGATATGCTCAACATCCTGATACTGATAAAGTGATACTTTTAATTGGACCTAAAGACCGAGACGGAATTACACGAGAAAAAACAATTGATATATTCAATTTAATTAATCGCAATCCAAATATTACTATACAGCCAACAGAATTCAATTCTCCTATAATGGCTGCGTATGAATACCTATTTGCACTTCCATCTGATGTACAAGGTCGATTTGCTATGGCAGCATCAACAAAAGGAGATGATTACGTACGAGCAAAAGCATTTGTTCCAAATGTAGATAAATACAAAACAATTGGAGATAAACAAGGACGCAAAATTCCTTCTGGAGTTGATGCAACAGAATTAAATATTGACATTGATCCACTACTATATAAATCAAGAGAACCAATTTCGGCATCAACAATACGCGTTGCATTAGCAAATGATGATTATTCCACATTTCGAGCTTCATATCCTAACCAAAACGATGCAGAAGTAAAAAATATATGGCAAATATTAAAAGGCGTACAAGAGTCATTATTTTCTAAAGACTGGTGGACTAAAACACTACAAGAAGATATTAAACAAGTAGTGGAAGGATATATGGATCCTAAAACAGCTGAAAAACATAAACATAAAATTGCTAAATTAAAAAAATTTTTAAATTCTAGTTTTGGAAAACCATTTGTATATGATTTCAAAGATTTTGAAAAAACTGTATATGGAGTTCCATTAACTGAAGCAATTCAAATGATTAAAGAAGGTGGTGCGGCAGGCCATATGGCACACCCATATGATGATCATTCATTGTCATTTGGCGATGTTAAAGAAATTATTGCTAGATCATTAGGTGGACGTTTAGACATTGAAGCCGCAGTAACAGAAAAAACTGATGGTCAAAATATTCAAGTAACATACAAGAACAATCAAATCGGATTTGCTCGTAATAAAGGCACTGTAATTAATCCGATGTCAGTACAAGAAATACAAGATAAATTCGGAGGCCGCGGACCTATATCAGATGCATTTGGAAATGCTGCAGAAGATTTAGCAGAAGCATTTACCCGTGTCAATCCACAAACATTGAATGGTATTTTTAAAAACGGTCGAGTATTTGCAAACATGGAAATTATTTACCCAGCAACTAAAAATGTTATTTCATATGATGTAGCTGTGTTGCAATTCCACAATTTAGTTGAATACGATGAACAAGGTAACACAGTTGAAACTGATTTAACTGGCGGTGGCGTACTGCAAGGCATTATACAAGAAGCAAATGCACACTTACAAAAAACATTTTCATTTATACCACCGCAACGAATTAAAATTGGTAGATTGGAAGATTTTGAAGATCAACAAGCTGCATTCTTTAATGAAGTAGATCAATTAAAAACACGTTACGGACTAAAAGATACAGATTTAGTTTCTGATTATCATAAGGCGTGGTGGGCAGATGTAATACGTGAAAAAGCTCGAGCCGTTGGATATGAAATTCCAGATAACCTATTGTCTTTGTTAATTAATCGATGGGCATTCTTTGATAAATCAACAAGCATAGTAGCAGTTAAAAAACTAATAGACAATCCAGACTTTGCAAATTGGGTAACTGAATTTGATAAAAAAGATTTTAAAACGTATTACAAACAAAATATGGAACCATTTGAAAGCATATTTTTACGCTTAGGTGCAGTGGTATTACAAAATGCTCAAAACTTTTTAGCAGCAAATCCATCTAAGTCGGCACAAGAATTAAAACGAGATTTAGCAGATTTAATTCGAGAATTGCAAACAACTAATGATATTAACAGTATCAAGAAATTAGAACATGAATTAAAGCGTATACAGCGATTAGGCGGATTTGAAGCAATTGTACCATCAGAAGGAGTAGTATTTGTCTACGGCGGCAATACTTATAAGCTAACCGGAGCATTTGCACCTGTCAATCAAATACTAGGAGTATTAAAATACGCAAGGTGATTTAATTGATATGATATTTATATTTATAAAAGAAAAATAGGATTAAACGATGACTGAGAAACACAAAAGCAAATACAAGAAACCAGAAAATACAAAATATAAATCTAGAAAAGATTTGAAAGATTATACGGTAGATGATAAAGATGGAAAACTTAATCCATATTCGACTAAAAATAAACTATCAAATGTGTTGCGTAAAACAGATAAACCTGTGCAAGATGACGGTAATTATGATGTAAAATATAATGCTGATGATCGTTTATATAAAGATCTAGAAGATGGTGAGTATGATGCAAAACATGCAGCAAAAGTATTTAAAAAACGTCAAGATAATGAAGAAAAAAATATATCTGATGTTATTAAGGACAAAGTAGAAAATCTTACTAGAGAACAACGAGAACGATTAGTTAGAGAATATGTCCGCAAAAAAATTGTTAAAGTTATTTTAGAACAAACAACACCTGCACCAGAAGAAGAGAAAGAGAAAGCATCAGCTGATGCACCAGCCCCTGCCGCAGCACCAACGGACACGCCACCAGCTACAACCGACGCAGCACCAACGGATTCAATGGCTCCAATGGATACACCACCACCTGCAGCACCAACGGACACGCCACCAGCTACAACCGACGCAGCACCAACGGATTCAATGGCTCCAATGGATACACCACCACCTGCAGCACCAACAGACACGGCAGAAAAAGATGCAGAAAGTCAAGTATCACCAGAAACTAAAGAAGCATTAGACGTTGACCGGTTTGTACAGTATCTTAAGAAACAAGAAGGCAATATTGCAAAACTTAAATCAATTATCAAAGTAATTGGATTATCATTGGATAAAGCTGAAGTTGAAGATAAAGCAAATGTTTGGAAAATGTTAAAGATTACATCGAATAAACAATTAGCTAAATTGAATACGCAATCAAACAATAAATAATATGTCGAATAATAAGTTACAAAACGTCAAAGCCGTACAACAAATGATTGACGGCACACACAGGTTCCAAACCAAAAAAACAATTGGATTTTCTGATACAGAAGCTACAGCTAAAAAGGCACAACGTCATGTTGTAGGCGATACGTGGGAAGAAACTGATAGCCATGGCAACATATACATTATAGAACAAAAAGATGGATTTCGAATTCGAAAAACAAAAAATTCTGATTTATTTCAAGAAGTTCGAGATGAATTAACCGCATTTACTAATTGTCAAAAAGACATATGTACATGTTACAAAGCAAATCAGCTTGATGAAAAAATGAGAAAAATTCATGGAATGTGTTTTGATTGTGTAATTGAAATGGAACATCAATTAAAAATAAATGGAACGTTCGATGAATATGAACACAATAAAATACGTGAAAATGCATTAGCATGGTTACACGATGCCGAACAAGATGTTGTAATGCTAAGAAAGGCATATACAGAAGTATCCAAATTTGTACTTAATGCCGACGGAGAAACGGAATCATATGCCGCAAAAATGACACCAGACGAATTTGAAGAAAAAATAGAAAAAAGTTTTACAGAATTCAAACAACAATTTTTAAATCGATTAAATGGAGAAAACAATGAAAATAATTAAGAAATATTGGGCAATTATAATAGGCTCAATAGTAGCTGCATTTGGAATGGCAATTGCTATTAATAGAAAAACAACGGTTAAGGCTGTTAAAAAACTAGATAAACAAATTGATAATAATACACATCAAGTGGATATTATATCCGGAAAAGTAGATGCAATTGAAAATCAAAAAACTGAAGTTAAAAAAGATATTTTAACGGCAGAAACTAAAGTTAAAGCGTTAGAAGATAAAAAACAAAATATTAAAGTTGAATTGTCTAAAACAGCAAACCAAGCTAAAACCAATATTTTGAATAAAACTAACAAGAAAAAGAAAAAATGAAAAAATTATTAGTTATATTATTATTTCCTATATTTTGTTTTACTCAAACAACTCCGGATACATGTTTTACCGAACAAGAATTGTTTGATATATCTGCTACAATTGATTCACTTTGGCACGTAGATGAAATAAATACTGAAATAATTGCAAATCAACAACTTATTATTAAAAAACAAAAATCTGTTATGTATTTAGATTCTGTACAGATTGCGTTACAATATCAACAAGTTGCGTTATTGCAGACAAATATTGATTTGTATGTTCAACGTGAAAAACGATTACAACCAAAGTGGTATGATAATAAAAACATATGGTTTGGATTAGGAATTATAACTTCCATCGGATCTGGAATATTAATTAACGAACTAACAAAATAATATGTCTCAACTAACGATAAAGCAGATTATTCAGCAACAATATCAAATGTGTGCTAAAGATCCTGTGTTTTTTATGAGACAATATTGTTATATACAACATCCTAAAAAAGGAAAGATAAAATTTAATTTATTTCCATTTCAGGAAGACTCATTAACAGAATTACGAGATAACCGATACAGTGTAATATTGAAATCACGACAGTTAGGAATATCAACTTTGTCAGCTGGGTTTGCCTTATGGAGTATGTTGTTCAAAGAAGATTTCAATGTACTTGTTATTGCAACAACACAAGAAGTAGCAAAAAACTTAGTAACTAAAGTGCGAGTGATGCATGAAAATTTACCAAGTTGGTTAAAGGGGACTATTGAAGCTGATAATAAACTATCACTTAAATTTAAAAATGGTTCACAGATAAAAGCAGTATCATCCGCAACAACCGGTGCACGTTCAGAAGCATTATCATTGTTAATCATTGATGAGGCTGCATTTATTCGGAACATTGAAGAAATATGGATAGCATCACAGGCTACACTATCAACGGGTGGAGGCGCCATAGTATTATCAACTCCGAATGGAGTAGGTAATTGGTTTCATCAAACATGGGCAGATGCCGAAGCCGCAATCAATGGATTCCATACAATTAAATTGCACTGGACCGTACACCCAGAACGAGACCAACCTTGGCGAGATCAACAAACACAGTTGTTAGGCGAACGAGGAGCGGCTCAGGAGTGTGACTGTGACTTTATTTCATCAGGGCATACTGTGATTGATGGTTCCATATTAATGGAATTTGATGAAAAATGTACAGATCCAATTGAAAAACGAGGATATGACAATGCATATTGGGTTTGGGAATATCCGGACTATTCGCGAGATTATATGGTTATTGCTGACGTTGCTCGTGGCGATGGTGGTGACTGGTCAACATTTCATGTTATAGACACATTAGATGTACGGCAAGTAGCTGAATACAAAGGTAAAATTCCTCCTAATGATTTTGGAAACATGTTAGTAACGGTTGCTACGGAATGGAACAATGCATTGCTAGCAATTGAAAATGCAAACATCGGATGGGCGGCAATTCAGCCAGCATTAGATAGAGGCTATCAAAATCTATTTTATACCTATAAAGATGACGGCTATACTGATGCCGATGTACAATTGAAAAAAGGTTATGATATGAAAGATAAGAGCCAAATGGTTCCTGGAGTGTCGACAACCACACGTACACGTCCATTAATGATATCAGCCCTTGAAATGTATATGCGTGAACGAACTCCTATAATTAGATCTAAACGGTTAATACAAGAATTATTTGTATTTATTTGGCTAAATGGCAAAGCTCAATCACAAAGTGGTTATAATGATGATCTTGTAATGGCATTTTGTATTGGGTTATGGTTACGCGATACCTCACTTAAACTGCGACAACAAGGCATTGAACTTAATAAACGTGCCTTATCCCATTTCACAAAAACCGATCCGGTTATATATACCAACTTGCAAAAACGACAAGACACTGGTTGGACATGGAACAACGGAAATAACGACGAAAGTTTAACTTGGTTGTTATAAAATCACCATGTATCTATAATTAGTTATATTTATATAAAAATAATATATGGCATCATTAAGAAAACGATTACAAAATCTATTTGCTACGAACGTTATCGTACGGGCATATGGAAAAGATCAAATTAAAGTTGTAGATACCAACCGTTTACAAGCAACTGGTAATCTAAATCAAACAAAAGTAGCTGACAGATATACACGATTACATGGTTCAAATCGACATCGTGTTGGTGGTATGGGTGGATATGATTCAAATTATTATATGCATCAAAATCGTATGCAGTTATACACTGATTACGAAATGATGGATAAAGATCCAATTATAAGTGCTGCATTAGATATTTATGCAGATGAATCAACTCTAGCAGATCAATTCGGTGATATGCTAACAATTAAAACAAATAAAACTCACATACAAAAAATACTTTATAATTTATTTTATGATGTATTAAACATAGAATTTAATCTTTGGCCATGGATCCGAAACATGACTAAATACGGTGATTTCTTTTTAAAACTTGATATTGCAAATGAATTAGGTATTATTAATGCTCGTCCTTTTTCTAGTTATGAAGTTGAACGTTGGGAAGAATTTGCTGAAGATACCGGTGAATATAAAATTAAATTTCGTCATGCATCTAGTCCTGGCCTAATGTATGATGTATTTGAAGTAGCACATTTTCGAATGTTATCAGATTCAAACTTTTTACCGTACGGTAAATCGATGCTAGAAGGCGCCCGTAAAGAATTTCAAAAATTAACAATGTTAGAAGATGCAATGCTTATTCATAGAATAATGCGAGCACCAGAAAAACGTATTTTTAAAATTGATATTGGTAATATTCCGCCAAATGAAGTAGATACATTCATGGAACAAGTTATCAATAAAATGAAAAAAATTCCTCACGTTGATGCCCAAACTGGTAATTACAATTTGAAATTTAATTTGAACAACATGTTGGAAGATTATTATTTGCCAGTACGCGGAGGGCAATCATCCACGGCAATTGATACATTACCGGGTATGACTTTTACCGGTATTGATGATATCAATTATGTTAAAGACAAAATGATGGCTGCACTTAAAATTCCTAAACCATTTTTAGGGTATGCAGAAGCAGTTGAAGGTAAAACTACCTTAGCATCAATGGATATTCGATTTGCTAGGACAATTGAACGTATTCAAAAAATAGTAACATCAGAATTATATAAAATTGCAATTGTTCATTTATATGCACAAGGCTATGAAGGTGAAGATTTAGTTGGATTTGAATTAGAATTAACAGCACCATCAATTATATATGATCAACAAAAAGTTGCATTAATGACAGAAAAAATAACATTAGCAACATCAATGAAAGATTCAAAATTAGTTTCTGATAAATACATATATGAATACATCTTTAACATGACTGAAGAACAATGGCTATCAGAACGTACCAATGTTATTGAAGATTTGAAATTGAGATTCCGTCAAAATCAGCTAGAACAAGAAGGCAATGACCCAGCTGTTACCGGAGTGTCATATGGTACACCACACGATTTAGCATCAATGCATATGAGTTCAGATGATGTTGAAGAAAAAGACAAAGGTGGTCGACCAAAAGAAGGAATTAAATTTGGACAACATAAAAATGCATTTGGGTGGGATCCTACCGGTAAAAAAGAATTAGATCAAGCATTTGATGTAGAAAATCAAAAATCAGCATTTTTACCAGATCCTAGACGAGAACGTAAATTAGATTTGGCTCATGAAAGTGTTATAAAAATAATGAAAAATTCAAAATACACAAAAACATCTAATATTATTTTAGAATCATTAGAAAAAGCAAATCCAGCTGATTCTGATGCAGGAACGCTATTAGACGAAAATAATATTTTATAACATATTTATTTAAAAAAAGTATCATATTGATATGAAAAAATTAAAACATTCTAAGTATAAAAATACCGGCATTCTTTTTGAAATGTTAGTACGAAAACTAACTTCAGAAACATTAACATCAGACAAATCAATAACTATTGATATTATAAAAAAATATTTTGGTAGAAATACTGAGCTTTCAAAAGAATTGCAACTATATAATGCCTTGATAAAAGAACAACATAAATCTGAAGCCCGCGCATTAGATTTTATGCGCACAATAAAAGATGCACATTCTAAATTAAATCATAACACATTAAAACGTCAAAAATATAATTTAGTTAAAGAAATTTCTGACAATTTTATATTTGAAAATATGTCTAAAATGCATATAAACAACTATAAAGAATTAGCATCAATTTATATGTTATTTGAATATGAGGAAACTGATAATCCAAAACAAGTAATGGCGTGTAAATTGGTTTTACTTGAACACGCAATGCCTAAACCTAAATTGGTTGAACAGCGAGATCTGGTGATGGAATCCTTTGTAAAACAAGATAAAGACGTCCGGTTATTGACCTATAAATTGCTTGTTGATAAATTTAATACTACATATTCGAGTGTATTATCAGAATCGCAAAAACAATTGTTAAATAAATATATTACGCACGTTAATGATACTGAAGCTCTTAAAGAGTATGTACAAAAGATAATACCTACTATTAAAACAAAATTAGCTAATCATTCTAAACATATTACAGATACGGTAGTTAAAATTAAAGTAGAAAAATTAGCAGAAATGCTTTGCAATGTAGAAACAATAAAAAAATTAAAAGAATCACATATATTAAATTTAATGCGATATATGGATTTAGTTGATGAATTAAATGAGATACATAAATGAAATCATTCTTACAACAAATAGAAGAAGCATTTGAAGCTGTTGATAAAACCAATGATATCATTGATACTCAAGCAAATCATGTAGACCATTTACCCGATGACGAATTAGAATTAGACGAAATCTCAACTTCTGGTGCTGTTGGCTCATATATGACTCCTAATGCATTTGCAAAAGCAGATGATGATACAGTTGAAGTATTAGGAATGAAACGGGTCAAAAATGTACGAGAAGGTATTAATACTCCTCCGAATTATAGACTAGGAGAATATCAACGTCCTGAATCTGAAGAAGAAGAATACAACGAAAAGTTTCCATTTGCAGATGATGAACAGCGCTGGCAACATGCAAAATTTAAGTATCCAACAGAACCATTAGTAGACAAATATAAAAAATATAGCGATCGTCCTGCACACGTAACGGAAAAATCGAGTGTTGAATATGATTGGTCAGGTGTAAAAAATAAAACTAATGAAAGCGTATATGAAACAATGGATACTAAATATGAACAACTCATTGAATCATATCGCAATTTTAAACAAGGTGATATAAAACCTTCCAGTAAAGTAAAACGAACAATTCAAGAAATTGCAATGAAGCTCCGCGAAATAGAAACATTAGTAAGTTACAATTCACGCTTAAAAACAGAATCAGGGGTTACATCATCAAATTATGGTCCGTCGACTTCAAAGGCATTGAATAAAATATCAGAACGATTAATTAAGATATCGGAACGTGTAAGAGCATTAGGAGAGTAAATATGTCAAAGCAATTAATAGTAGAATATATACCATTTAAACCCGTAGGTTCATTAAATGAGCAAAGCGGTGCTGCATATGGAATTCCTGGTGGTATTGTAGTTCAAGGAGTATTGCAACGTGCTGGCGCTAAAAATCAAAACGGACGTGTATATCCTAAAAATATCCTAATGCGCGAATGTCAACGATATCAACGAGAATATATTGATCAACATAGAGCATTAGGTGAATTAGATCACCCAGAATCATCAGTAGTCAATTTAAACAATGTTTCTCACAATGTTTTAAAAATATGGTGGAACGGCGATGATTTATTAGGTGCAGTTCAAATTCTTGAAACGCCATCGGGTAATATCTTAAAGTCACTGTTTAAAGCAGGAATTACTTTAGGTATTTCTAGTAGAGGAATGGGTTCAGTTAAAGAATTACGTAGTGAAGGCGTAGTAGAAGTGCAAGAAGATTTTGAATTAATTTGTTGGGACTTCGTATCAAATCCATCAACTCAAGGTGCTTTTATGCGGCCTAAGGGAATAAATGAATCAACGGATACAAATACAGCAAAAAATAAATATAATTGCGTAAACAGTATTATTACGTCAATATTATGTGATGACGGAAAATGTAGGATATAATAATATGAAAAAAAGTAATTTAGAAATAGTAAGAAATCTTTGGTTAGGCGAACAACCAACCCCTAAGCAAACAGTTTTTAGCGAAAAAGAACAACCATTATCAATTGATGAAAAACGAGCATTTGCAAACGCATTGCAAACATTTTCCTCAATGGCAGAAACAGTAATGGCCCGCGGACAAAAATTGCAAGATACTGTAGAGCAAGTTACAAAAATGGTAGAAACTGCTAGTAAATTAGTAGGCGAATCTGGCGAGGATATGGTAGAAAAAGTTGCAGCAGGAAGACACGTTAAACTAATGGAAAGTGCATTAAAAGCATTTCAACAATCTGCAAATGAAGTAATGATACATGAACGTAGAATGGAATCTGCATTTCAAGACATTACAGAAGCAATGAAAAAATACTATGATGTTCAATAATTTGGATATTGTAAAATAATTTTATATATTAAAGGAAAGTATGATGAATACATTTAAAAAATTATATCGAGACTTTTTTGGCTTAAATGAATCATCTGATCCAAACAGCGAAAAATTAGTCGATGAAGCTAAACTTGTTAATGGTATTGATGAGTATAAGGGTGGTATTGTGTATGCAATAAAAGATCCTGCACAAGCCCAGAAAGTTTCAGATGATATTAAGCAATGGTCTGTAAAAAAAGGATTTACTATAATTAAACGAACTATATCTAAAAATGGCAAAAGTGGTTATTTTTATTTTCGTTTAGGAGAAGACCCGCAAAAAGAAGCTCAACGAATTCAAGGTTATTTTGCACAACGTTTAGAATTAGTCGCATTCAAATTCAAAGTTCGAGGAGAAGCAAATCCAGCTCAAGAATTGCCAGAACCACAAATGCAAACAAAACGGCCTTTAAGAAAAATTTAATAACACATATATGAGTAAAAAAGAAAAACAACACAAATCAATTGTACCTGGCCATGCTACTGCAGTACATGTAGTAGGAACATTTAGAGAAGATTTTGCACAAGCAATGAAAATTTTTAAACGCAAAGTAAAATCGGCCGGTGTTTTAGAAAAAATTAAAGAAAATAAAACTTTTACAAAACCAAGTGCTAAACGTAGACAACAATTAAGTGCCGCCCGTTTTATTCAACATGTAAGAGACTTGCACCGAGATTAATTAATTTATTTAAAAAATTAAGCCCTAGCCTAAAAAGTTAGGGCTTTTTTACTGTTTTTTTTTGTTCATGCCCATATTTATTCTTAGAATACGCTATCCTATCTTATATAGCGTTACAAAATTTTATATTCTTATTAAGATTTACAAATAATCTTATTTCCAAAAAAACAAAATTTAAGGAGAACTAGTATGGCAAAATCAGATTTGCTAAAACAAGCAATCGCCGATGCTAAAGCAGTTAAAGAAACAGCATTAGCAAACGCAAAAATTGCATTACAAGAAGCGTTCGCTCCAAGACTTGAAAGTATGCTACACAATGGCTTAATGAATGAACTTGAAGATGACGACATTGAGGTTAACACAGACTTGGATGCAGATGTAGAGGCTGGAGCCGAAGCCGGTGCTGAAATGGGAGGATTCCCAGATTCAGTTAACGTTGGATTAGATTTCAATGATGATGGCGATTATGATTTAACAGGCCTATTAGGTGGCGACGATGTAGAGGCAGGAGCAGAAGCCGGTGCTGAAATGGGAGCTGAAATGGGCGCAGAGGCAGGAGCAGAAGCTGAAGAAGATGATCTTAATTTAGAAGAAATTTTAAGAGAATTAGAAGAACCAGTTGATGCAATGGATGGTATGGAAATGGAAGAGATGTATCATGAAGGTATGTATGAGCAAGATATGTCAGCAGACGAACCAACATATGATCCAAACATTATTGACGAAGACATCAACTCAATCATTGAAGCAATTCTACGTGAAGAAGATGAAATGACAGCAGATGCAACAGCAGCAGAAGATCCAGCATTACTAGCTAAAGAAAACGAAGCATTGGAACAAAACTTAGAAGAAGCATACCGTACGGTTAGACACCTTACGTCTGTTATCAACGAAGTTAATCTTTTAAATGCAAAACTTCTTTACACAAACAAATTGTTCCGTAACTTTGATTTGAACAACGGACAAAAAATGAAAGTTATTGAAAACTTTGATAGAGCAGTTTCACCGAGAGAAGCAAAATTAGTATTTGCTACATTGGCAGAAAGCTTTAACAAACCACAACAAAAACGCAAGATGGTAAAAGAATCCGCAGCATCTAGAGCAAGTTCTACTACTGCGCCATCTCGACAAACAACGCAAATTTTATCTGAGGGATTTGAAATGGCAAATCGTTGGAAAAAATTAGCAGGATTAATTTAATTTAAAAAAACAAACAAGGAGAAAAAAAAATGAGTTTAAATTCATTATTACAAAGTCCTGATAATTCTCAGAGAGCGGCTGCACAAGCATGTGTTCGTAAATGGGAAAGAACAGGATTGTTAGAAGGTCTTAGAAATGAGACAGAAAGGGCAGGAATGTCTCAATTGCTTGAAAACCAAGCAAGACAATTAGTAAAAGAAGCATCGCAAACAGGTACCGCAAATGGATCTGAAGAGTGGGCTGGTGTTGCACTTCCATTGGTACGTCGTATCTTTGCTGAATTTGCAGCTAAAGAATTTGTATCAGTTCAACCAATGAACTTGCCATCAGGTCTAGTATTTTACTTAGACTTTAAATATGGTACGGCTCAACCAGGATTTGACAATGACAATTCTAATAGAACGGGTGATCCATTTGGTAACCCTAATGCATTAGATTCATTGTTTGGTGTTACAACTACTGGTTCTGACGCAGCAGGTGGTCTTTATGGTGCAGGTCGTTTTGGTTATTCAATCAATGAAACATCTAGTGTTGCCGCAGTAACTACTACTGGTTCTTTGGCAGGATCTGGATCTGTTAACTTTGATGGTAATTTTACAAGTGCATTGACTTCTTATAAAAGAATCACTGTTGCAACTTCTTCATTACCTGGTTTAGATACTTTAGCAGTTCGTTCATTTGCATTAGTTTCTGGATCAACTTCAATTGCTAATTATGCAGCATTTACTAAATTAGATGTAACAACTGTAGGATCTATTGACTTCGTTATTGACTCAGCAGCAGTAACAACTGGTTCTTTCTCATTAACAGTTAAATATAGCAAACAACCAACTGACGTGTCAAGAGGTGATTTTGAAGATAACGTTGGTACGTTCTCTAATGGTTATAATGTTGATGTTGATATTCCAGAAATTAACTTGGAACTACAATCAGATCCAATTGTTGCTAAAACACGTAAATTGAAAGCAGTTTGGACACCTGAATTTGCTCAAGATTTAAACGCTTACCATTCAATTGATGCTGAAGCTGAATTGACTTCAATGTTATCTGAGTATGTATCAATGGAAATTGATTTAGAGATATTAGATATGTTGATTTCAGCAGCTCCAACAACTGAGTTTTGGTCTGCATTGAACAATAACATCTGGAATGGTACAGGATTTACACAAGCAGCTGCTGGTTCAGTTGGTACTGCAGGTGACGGATTCTATAACACTCAAGGTGGTTGGTTCCAAACTTTAGGTACTAAACTTCAAAAAGTATCTAATAAAATTCACCAAAAGACATTACGTGGTGGTGCAAACTTCTTAGTAACTTCTCCATCAGTAGCTACTGTACTTGAGTCTATCCCAGGATTTGCTGCAGACACAGATGGTACTAAAATGGAATTTGCGGCTGGTGTACAAAAAATTGGTGCAATTAATAACCGATACACTGTATACAAAAACCCATACATGACAGAGAATGTAATCCTTATGGGCTTCAGAGGTAGTCAGTTCCTTGAAACAGGTGCTGTTTATTCTCCATACATTCCACTTATCATGACTCCATTAGTTTACGATCCAGTTAACTTCACTCCACGTAAAGGTGTTATGACACGTTACGCGAAGAAAGTGGTTCGTCCTGAGTTCTACGGTAAAGTATATGTACACGGTCTTAATACTCTATAATAGTTAATCAATTTAATTATTTAACTAATTAAACAGAAAGGGGTGGCTTCGGTCATCCCTTTTTTCATGTACAAATATTTATATTAAAAAAATATGGCAGTAGAAAGACACAAATATTCCATGGAAGCGTTTATTCGTTATGATGGCCGTTTAATTGACGTATTAGATAGAATACGTGCAGTGCGTTTAGTATTAATGGTTCACATTGAACAAGACTTAGGACCAGATAGAGAACGCATTACAATAAAAATTATGACTCCATATGCCCCCCGAGAAACATTCTTTGCAGTTAGAAAAATGTGTTTAGGTAAAATTGAAACACTTAAAGAAATGACTTTGCAAGAAACGACACTTACAAAATTACATTAATTTAAAAAAGGATAGTTATGGCAACCGCAAACAAGGAGAAAACTCCACCTAAAACTGATATCAAATACTCAATAACATTATCAGATGAACAAAAACAAGCAAAAGCAAAAATTATAGAAACACCATTTAATTTTTTGTTAGGTCAAGCAGGTTCCGGAAAAACATTGTTAGCAGTACAAATTGCGTTGGACATGTTTTTTAAACGACAAGTAAATAAAATTATTATAACTCGTCCTACCGTATCAAATGAAGATAATGGATTTTTACCAGGATCATTAGCAGAAAAAATGGATCCGTGGTTAGTTCCACTTCGTAGCAATATGCGTAAAGTTTACAGTAAACCAGAGATACTTGACAAAATGGAAAAGGAAGAAAACATTGAATTAGTTTCATTGGCACACTTCCGAGGCCGAACTTTTGATAATGCAATTTGTATTGTAGATGAATTTCAAAATTTAACTAAACAACAATTACAAATGGTATTATCGCGTTTAGGAAAGGATAGTTTAATGATATTAACTGGTGATAAACATCAGATAGATTTAAAATTTAAAAATGATTCTGCAATACATGATGTTCCTAAAATTAAAGGTTCTCGATTTGTCAATGAAATTATTTTAAAAGATAATCATCGACATGAAGCATTAACTGAGATTCTGCATCTCCTAAATGAATCATATTGATATTTATATAAAAAAGGATTACTATGGATTATTCACAAAGTTCACCAATATGGCCCGGCAGTTCGTCATTCACAACTGGATCAACGCCGTTTGGATATTTTGATGCAGATCCAGTATTCCAATCTCATGCAGATAAATTTGCCAAATTTGCAGCAAATACCGTTGGATATCCAATTATGGATGTTGAACTTCAAGCTGTAAATTTTTATACAGCATTTGAAGCAGCCGTAGTTGAATATTCAAATCAAGTTAATCAAGTAAATATTGTTAACAATTTATCAAATACCATAGGAATGCAGACCTCATCTGCATTTATCGGTTCAGCTGGATTAACGGGTACTACCGTCGGAACATCATTATCATACATTGTTAAATTAAGCAAAGCGTATGGTACTGAAGCTGAATCAGGTGGTACTGTTCGATGGCATTCTGCATCATTTGACATTGTTGCTGGAAAACAAACATATAGTATCAGACAAGCAGTTTCAGAATCTTTAGGGATTGCTTTAAGCAATACTAGTTCAATTGAAATACGACGTGTGTTACATAACCCACCCCCAGCAATTGTTCGTTACTTTGACCCATTTGTTGGAACTGGATTAGGCTCGCAGGGGTTAATGGATGCATTTGATTTTGGTGGATTCTCACCATCAGTTAATTTCATGATGATGCCAATACACGCAGATTTACTTCGACTTCAATCAATTGAGTTTAATGACCAAATACGTAAATCACATTTCTCATTTGATATTCATGGTGACGATCTTAGAATATTCCCAGTACCAGGAGAACGCGGATCGGCCGCAACTCCATATTTTGGTAATGTATGGTTTGAATATTTATTTGAAGAACAAAAAAATCAAGAAGCTCTACTATTTGGTAATACCGCCGTTTTAAACGGTGTTATAAGTGACGCATCAAATATACCATATACCTATCAACAATACGGGACAATTAATGATATGGGGCGTGCGTGGATATTACGCTACGGTGTTGCACTTGTTAAAGAAATGTTAGGATATGTCCGCAACAAATACTCATCAGTTCCTATTCCAAATGGCGAAGTGACACTAAATGGCGCCGATTTGGTATCACAAGGTCAAACAGAAAAAAGCGAATTAGTAACACAATTACGAGAATTTTTAGATAAAATGACCAAAGAGGCAATGCTAACACGTCAAAACACGGAAGCAACGCAAATGAATGAATTGTTAGGAAAAGCACCATTACGTATATACGTTGGATAAGGAGATAAATTATGGCACTATTTGGCGGAATGCGAGATGCTAAATTTTTAGCCGCAATCAATTCAGAATTAATTAATGCAATCATAGATACTGAAATTGAATTTTTTAAACTAATTGTTGAACAATCAGACTCAAATATATACGGCGAATCTGAACGCAAATCATATTATGATTCCGTGTTAATTCCATGTGTGATTACCAAAGATGAAAAAACATCAGCAATGGATGATTATGGCCATACATATTCGCGAACTGCTAAATTTGCATTGTCTAGAGATTTATTAGAAACTGTTACACTGTATCCACAACCGGGCGACATTATACTATGGGATAATGAATATTTTGAAGTTGATAACGTAGATGCAAATCAGTATTTTGCCGGTAAAAATCCAGAAACATGGCCAAATGGTGACAGTCATGGATACAGTGTATCTATAATTGTTGACGCACATGTTACACGACAAACACCGCAGGGTATTAAAGATATTCGCAGAGGTGGTGATAATAATATACCAGCAAATAAAGGATTTTAATGCCGAGATTAAATAGACAAAATATTGACCGGAAAACAAATAAACCTGAGTTTGATCGGGTAGAAAGTCTCAACGGCGATCGTGTATTAAATCGTGCTACACAAACACGTCGTGATGATGATGTTATTAAAACACCTCACAGAACATTGTTTGATGTTGATTATGCAATAAAATGGTTTATTGAAAATGAAATACAACCACAAATTAAATCAAATCAAGAATTAATAACTGTGCCTATAATTTTTGCAAACGGAGAGAAATGGGATAATGTGCAACGATTGGGATATTTGCGTGATGAAAAAGGAAAATTACAATCTCCAATGATCATGTTAAAACGAAGTTCTGTTGCAGAACGAGATAATTATCGAACATTGGATGTGAATTGGCCACAGGCGGGAAATCAATTAATTTATCGAGAAAAATACAATGAACGTAATAGGTATGAAGATGAATTATTTCCAATACCAAATCTAGTACCAGCAAATTCTAATAAAATTTATTTAGTTGATATCCCAAAATATATTACTGTTGAATATGACATGATGTTGTGGTGTGATTTTACAACGCAAATGAATGATTTAGTTGATCAAATATTACCATATGGTAGATTTGCATGGGGTAATGAAGCAAATAAATTTGCAACAGCCATCGGATCAATTAGTTTTGAAACTGTTAATACAGTCGGAGAAGATCGATTGGTTCGGGCAACAATTCCATTAACTGTGCAAGCAACATTGTTATCTGGCCAGGAAGCCAGAATGGAAACAATTAAAAAAATGTATTCTGTTAAAAAAATATCATATGACGTCGTTGTTGATGTTGGTTCATTAAATATATTTTTAACCACAACAATACCACAGGCAATATTGCAACAAAGCACACAAGTTATATCTGGTGGATCAGTTGTAGTATCCGGAGGTGGAACATCTACAACTATTAATGCAGCTATAATGTTGTATTTAATAAATTTAACGGAACAAACCGGTACATATTTGTCATCTACAACAATTACAGTAAATGCATTGGCAGCAATTAATCCAAACAATTTAACGGTTGCAACTGTGAATGAATTTGATATATACATTAACGGACAATACATTGATAAAGCAGTATATACTTGGACACCGAGTGACGTTGCAACTCAAACAATCACGTTTAATACTGCCATGTTGGGATATGGTATAGATCCTACCGACACGGTAATTATTAAAGGGAGATGGCAATAATGAGACAATTTAAGCCCGGACAATTACAAACCGGTTCACTATATCCAATTACGGCTAGCTACGCACTAACAGCATCTTACCTATCGGGCAGCATATCAATCGACACTGGGTCATTAGTAACTACCACATCATTCAATGCATTTACAGCATCATACACTACCGGTTCATTTACAGGTTCATTTAAGGGCGATGGCTCTCAATTAACAGGAATTGTTTCATCAAAATGGACAGGATCAAATCCTATTTCGCGTCAAAGTGATGTTGAAATTACCGGGTCATTGCGAGTTCAAGGAAGCATCACCGGAAGTTTATTTGGAACTGCGGAGTCAGCATCATATGCTACAACCGCATCATATGCATTAACTAGTGTTGCCGCAGCTGCATTCCCATTCACAGGATCAGCTCAAATAACCGGTTCATTAGGCATAACTGGTAGTTTAACAACAACTCAAATTGGTATAGGTGCAACAGCAAACGGTAGTACGCGTTTAGATGTAAGAGCACAAAGTGCACTATCAACGGATATAGCATTTAGAGTAAGAAATAGTGCAGATACTTTTAATTTACTTGCGCAACAAGGTAATGGATTATTAGTAATTGGTTCTGGATCAGCTGATGCTGATGATATTTTAATTAGAGCAAAACAAGGCGCTGCAAATTATTTAAAACTAAGCAATCAAGGTGGAATTGCAATAGGTAGCGGAAGTAATATTCCTGCTGCAGGAAGTAATAATACAGCGATTGCAATAGGTAATCTATCATCAGCTAGGGCATATTATACTGTTGGCGGCGGCGTAGCCATAGGACAATCAACTTATGCAGATGCAAATTCAGTTGCAATAGGAACAATATCAAAAGCCGGGTTAACAGCTGGCGGAACAAATACTTCAATTTCAATCGGATATAATGCACAAACCAATTCATCCGGAGGGGATAGGGGTATTGCTATAGGCGTAAATTCTTCCGGAGGCACCGCGAATTCAGATATAATTTCAATTGGTACACGTGTAACCCAAGGTAATCATGCAAGTGGTAGAAATACATTTATTGGTCAATACATAACAGGAACAATCAGTCAAACGGATATGGTGGTTCTTGGTGGTGGAACAGGCACAGGCGTAAATGCAGCACAACCCACAATAATTGAATCATTTAGTGTTTATTTAGGAAATACACAAAGAAGTTTCTTTGTAAACAAAAATTCTAATGTTGTATTAAGAAGCTTAGGTGCATTAACGGCAGGAACACATTATAGTACGGCTGCAACTAATACTTTAACAATCCATTCAGGATCTGCTCCGACAACTAATATATCAAGTTCATTTCAATTGTATGCATCAGGCTCTGCAGCAAACGCATCAGCTAATTTTAGAAATGCCGACGGTTCTATAATAAAACTTTACAAAGAAATCCAACCTGCACTTTCAGGTTCAGCAAATACCGGAAATGATGCGACTGATGCTCTAATAAATGCAATGAAAACAATAATATTGAATTTAGGTTTAGGCGCATCATCTTAATATTTATAATAAAAAAATCATGGCACTAATAATCACACCTACAGAAGACAAAAAAATTTATGTACAAGGTACATTGATTGAATTATCACAAGTTTATAACCGTATAGAATTTGGATGTCGACCAAATGGTACTACCATGGAACTTGCATTTTATACTTATGCAGATCAGGCTGCATATGAAATAGGAAACTATTTACCTACAGATTTACCAACGTCAAATTTAATAACAAATATAGATCCTGCTACACAAATTCAAGGCCTTGATGCAGCACACAACTCGGCAAAATTATACTATGAAGAATTAGGTTATGATGTTGCAATTTCCATGTAATTTGGATAATTGAAATTATTTTCATATAATAAAACAAAAGGACAACAAGTTATGACCAGAAAACTGGATAAAGAACATTTAGAAGAAATACAATCTCTTCGCGAACAATTTGCATCAATAAGTAGTATATTAGGTTCAATTTCTATAGAAGAATATTCATTGCAACGTCAATTAGAACACGCTCGCAGCGAACAAGAGCGATATATGCAACAATGGTATGAACTTCAAGAAAAAGAACAAAAAAGCATTGACAAACTCCGAACACATTACGGAGACGGTCAAATCAATATTGCAGACGGAACATTTACTGCAGATTCTGGTTTGACCAAGTAATATCATATTTATTAAAAAAATCATAGGAGTATAATAATGGCAGAAAGAATAGTTTCACCCGGAGTATTTACATCGGAAACTGATTCATCGTTTTTACCGGGTGCAATTCAAGCAATCGGTGCAGCGATAGTAGGTCCAACAGTCAAAGGACCTGCATTAGTCCCTACGCAAATCAGAACATTTGCTGAATTTCAAAATAAGTTTGGTTCATACACGGATGAATCATATTTACCATTCACGGTGGAAGAATATTTGCGTAACGGACAAGTAATTACAGTAACACGTTTATTGTATGAAGATGGATACGCATTAACCAATGGGGCATTAGCAGTAGTTGCATCATCTGGATCGGGTGCTACCCAAGTAAAATACATAACTCATTTGCTGCATCCAACGGTATCCGTATTAGGATCCGGTAGTGCCGTATCCGGAAATTGTTTTCAAACATCAGTAATTAACAATTATCAATCTGGAAGTTTTGAAATTAAAGTGTCTGGATCATTTACACAACAAGAAATTAATGGCAACATACCATCATTCTTAGCAGGTAATGGAACATCAATATCAGCATCTATTATTCCAACGGATAGTAATTATGTTGCTACGATATTTGGTAAAAATCCAAAATCATTGGATTATCCGGTTTATGTACAATATGAAAATAAAATACCAACCGGAACCTTTAACAATATGGGTAATGTAACAATATCTTTAGAGAAAATTTCTAATTATGAATTTTTACAAGATTACGCTGTTGCATCAACACCATGGATTACATCACAAAAGATTGGAAGCGTTGCAAAGAATTTGTTTAAATTTCACACATTGTCTCATGGTACATCAGTTAATTATGAAATCAAAGCACAAATATCAAATATCAAAACGTCAACTGAAGTAGCAGATCCAGAAGGTTATGGAACATTCACAGTTACATTGCGACGGGTTAATCAAAATAATATTCCAAATTCACCATATACATCGCAAGATACCGATGCCCAACCAGATGTAGTAGAACAATCTTTTGTTAATGTTAACTTGAATCCAAATTCAAGCCGATACATTGAGCGAGTAATAGGAAATCTTTATCAGACAGTTAATTCAGCCAATGAACTAGTTATCAATGGTGAGTATCCAAATTTATCTCAATATATTAGAGTAGAAGTTGATTCAGCAGTATCATCAGGTACAAATAGCAATACATTGATTCCATTTGGATTCCGTGCAGCAACGTCACCAACACCAATGGTATCTGGTAGCATTAATTTGGTGCCAGTAACATATAAAACCGATCAAACGGTTAGTGGAATATATAATAATTCAGTTCCATTTGGATTTGATTTTACCGTAATAACTAACTTAGCATATTTAGCACCAACTCCAACGTCAGGATCGACTACTGGTAGCAATGCAGATTTTTATTTAGGTAATGTATCGCAAAATACCAATGCAAATTTCCCGGTAGGTGCACCATATACTGGTACATTGGAAGCGGCATTAACAGGCGGAACATTTACGACCAATGTATTGATTGATACAAGAAAATTCATTGTTCCGTTCCAAGGCGGATTTGATGGTAGTCGTCCGAACTTACCTAAGTTTACCGGCGCAAATCTTATAAGCACAAATACATTTGGTTTTGATTGTAGCACAACATCAGCAACAGGAACGGTTGCATATAGAAAAGCATTTGCATTGTTAAGCAACGCAGATCAATATGATATTAACATGTTGTTAACTCCAGGTATCATTGATAGCCTTCATAGCGCAGTATCATCAGAAGCTAGAAATTTATGTGCTAATATACGATTTGACACATTCTATGTTATGGATTCAAATCGATTAACAGATAGCATTGCTACTGTGGTAAATCAAGTAACTAATCTTAATAACAATTATACGGCAACATATTGGCCATGGGTAAGAATTATTAATCCATCAAACAATGTTCCGGTTTGGGTACCACCATCAGTAGTAATACCGGGTGCATTAACATTCAATGACAGTGTAGCAGCTCCATGGTACGCACCAGCTGGATTAACTAGAGGTGGTTTAGCAACAGTTACTAGTACATATCAAAACTTAAGTCAATCAAATAGAGATACCTTGTATGAAGCTCGCGTTAATCCTATTGCGAACTTCCCTAATGACGGAGTATGTATTTGGGGTCAAAAGACATTACAATCATTACCGAGTGCATTAGATCGAGTAAATGTGCGTCGTTTGTTGATTACTGTTAAGAAATTTATTGCATCTGCATCACGCTATTTGGTATTTGATCCAAATGATCAAGCAATTCGCGATAAATTCTTGTCAATTATTAACCCATACTTGGAACAAGTTAAAGCACAACGTGGTTTGACGGCATTCCGTGTAGTAATGGATAATACAAATAACACTCCGCAAACGATAGATCAAAATATTCTATATGGTAAATTGTTTTTACAACCAACCCGTACGGCTGAATTTATTATTCTAGATTTCAATATTCAACCGACAGGCGCAGCATTTCCTGAATAGTTAATAAACGTTTCAAGGCAAAGGCAGGATTTCGGTTCTGCCTTTTCTACTGTGCATATATTTATATTTAAAATATATTGAGGAGAAAATAATGGCATTAGCAAATCAAGTTAACAGCGCTTTATTAGATTTCGGTCCAACAGCAACAAACCCAAGCCCGGATTTTTATGCGAACGCGTTTGCATGGGAGCCAGTTAAGGCGCATCAATTTATAATGTCAATGGGTGATGTACCGGCATTTCTAATTAAATCATCAGCAAAACCTAGCATCGCGAACGGTGAAATAACCTTAGATCATATCAATGTTCAACGCTATGTAAAAGGAAAATCGGTATGGAATACAATAGCCGTATCATTGTATGATGCAATTATGCCATCCGGAGCACAAGCGGTTATGGATTGGATTCGTTTACATCATGAATCTGCTACTGGTAGAGATGGATATTCATCATATTATAAAAAACTAGTTACATTGCGTCAACTTTCTCCATTAGGTGAAGTGATTGAAGAATGGAAACTAAACGGTACGTATATTGTTGATGCAAATTTTGGTACATTGGATTGGTCATCTGAAGAAGTTGTTAACATTGAATTAACACTTCGATATGATTGGGCATTGTTAAGTTTCTAATTAGATCTTATTAGTGTGAATGGGGGTAAATCACCCCCATTTTTCGCGTTCGTACATATTTATATAAAAGTTATAAAAAGGACACAATGACACAAGTAACAAATCGGTTATCAAAACAAGATATAATTAGCATTGCTAAACGAGATTATGAAACAGCGCAAAGAAGCATGTTGCCATCTGAAATTGTTAATCTACCTAGCAAAGGCCAATTATATGCCGAAACAAGCCCATTAAGAAGCGGCCAATTAGAAATGCGATACATGACGGCATATGATGAAGATATTCTAACAAATGCCTCATATCTTAAGGCAGGAGTTGTTTTAGATAAATTATTAGATAGTTTAATTGTAACTCCAGGAATTACCATTGCAGATATTGCCCAAGTAGACCGAGATGCATTATTAATACAAGCTCGTATACTATCATATGGTGCAGAATACCCGGTTACAGTTACAGATCCAGCTACTGGCAACTCATTAAATAAAATGGTTAATTTAACACAATTAACACACAAACCATTTGATTTGCAGTCTGATGGAAAAGGTGAATTTTCATATCGCGTAGAAATATTATCACAAACATATGATATTAAATTTGCATTTTTATCAATTGAACAAACAAAAAAGATATCCGATAACAATACAATTTCAGATTTATTGAAAAATATGATACGACAAATTGATGATTCTCGGGATGTCAATGTAATTGATTCATTTATTCGCTATAAATTCTTAGCCGGAGAAGCAAAAAAATTCCGGACTCACGTGTTTGATAATATGCCAGGCATAAACTTAGAATGTGAATTTGAAGGTGAGGATGGGAGCACCTTCACCGCTGGATTTCAACTTGGATCAGACATTTTTTGGTTTTAGTGGTACCGATCGCATAAAACTTCATAAAAATCTTTTTGATATGATGTGGCACGGCGAAGGCCGATGGGATTGGAATACCATATACAATATGCCGGTGTTCCTTAGAAATTTCTGGATAGATGCAATCAATAGAAAATTACAGCCAAAACCAGAAACAAAACCCAAACTAGCTACGATGCCAGTACCCGTAAAATCTTAAAGAAACATATTTATAAGTATGAATGATATCCATCAACATATTATTGCTAGATTGAAGCAGCAGGCTAGGTTATCTGGCGCCGGTGACCGGCGAAAAAGACATAAAGCTGGAACTGCGGCTGCAATTGCACAGAACGAAGCAAACACAACTTCTCAGCAAAATCTAATTGCTGTATATAACAAATTAAATGAATCACTTCTGGCGATTGAAAAAGAAAATTCATCCGTTTCAATTGGTATTGAAAAATTAATTAATAAACAACGAGAATTAGCTGCTAATGTTCAAACTACATCAAAACAATTAAACATATTAGCCCAACGAAATGCTGATTTACAGAAATCATTTGGATTATCTGTTGAAGCAGCCGGCGCATTAGGTTATAAATTAGATGGACTTGCAAGTAAATTAGGCGTTTCTAGAGCGGCGGCTGAAAAACAATATAATGCAATAAGTAAATTAACTGGTGGTACTAGACAACAAATCGGCAAACTGCAAGAATTAAATACATATTATACTGTTAATCGGGGTCTAACTCAAGACATGACAGACGGGTTACTAGCATTTGCTGCAGCACAGACTGAAGGAGGCACGGATGATGAAATTCAAAAACAAGTTTTATCGCAACAAAAATTATATGCTGCAATCGAAAAAACTACTGGAATTTTAGGTGCACAACAAGACATAGAAGAAGGAATTGGAAAAGCGGCTGCTGGTACTCGATTAACATTTAAAAAATATCCAGCTCAACTAGGAATGGCTGTTATGAAAGCTAAAGCCCTAGGATTAGAATTATCAGATCTTGAAGCAATTGGAGATAATTTATTAAACATAGAATCTAGTGTCGGCGAAGAATTAAATTATCAATTACTTACCGGCCACCGTTTAGTTGATGGGCAAGGCAAAAGTTTAACTAATAAATATCGAGAATTATATCTAACCGGAAAATCTGCTGAAGCAGCCCAAACGTTAGCTAATATTGTAACACAAGAAGGTGATACTTTAGAAAATAACATGTTGGCTCGAAAACAAATGGCTAAAACATTGGGTATTGAAGAAGAAAAATTAAATTCCATTGTTGAAAAACGTAAACTAATAAAAGGCCTTACCGATGCCTCCGGAAAACCATTATCTGTAGATTTAGTTGGAAAAACCGGAAAAGACTTAGAAGATGCCATTCGCAAATCAATGGAAGGCAAAAAACAATCTGATATCGATGCAGCTGTAAAAGCCATGGCAGAAAAGGATGATATTCGGTCTCCGGAAGCCAAAACGGCAGATATTTTAGCATCAATTGAAGCCAATGGTATTAAACTACAAATGACTACTAAAACAACAGATCCAAAAACCGGTAAACAGACTGCAGAATATGATGCGTCAATCATTGCAAATGCCGCCGCAGCATCTACAACGCTAGTTAGTAAGTTTAAAACAACAATGGAAGAACAATTTCAAGATTTTATTAAGTCTAACGCTGAAATAGTTGGCCAAAACACATTAATGCAAAAAAGAATGGATATACACGCAGGTAGTAATTATATGCTATTAAGTGATGCTTTAAAATCAACCGGCGGTCTGACCGGCGGTCTGACCGCAGCATTTGATAAAGCCATTAAAGAAATAACAGATGAAATACCGATCTCATTCAAAACAGCACTCACCGGTGCAACAATTACAGATTTAACCGTAACAAATTTACACACCGGAATTCCGGCCGTAGACACAGACGACGCCATTATGATCAATGATGGTATTCGTTTCAACCCGCGTGATAAATTCCGCACAATAAACGATGGAATGACGGTAGCTGGTACCAATGTCGGAGGATTAGACCGATATGCAGCCCAATTGGAACGACGAGATCGCAATTTTGAACAAAGCATGAAACAAGTTGTAGCATCGATGGCCACAGCCGTGACAACAGCAATAGAACGAGCTAATTTAAAAGTTAACATGGATCGTACGTTTGCCGGATCATCAATGAACCCACGTGGTAAATATGGAGGGGCATAATGCCAGATATTAATTTTAATTTTGGAACAACGGTTGATTCAAACAACAATAGCATAACATTGAATTCGGCTACCGGGACATGGAGCAATCCAACTTTAGGTAGTTTTCAGTTTGCTGCAAGAACACCGTATGGCGATTCATATACATATAAAAGCAATGCTTCGCCAATTGGCGAATATAACCGAAATCCAACTCAGGCAAAGAATCGCAGACTAAATCAATCTACAGCATATACATCTCCCGTAGGTCCCGTATTTACCGGAGTGAAGGATACGGCGTGGATTCAACAATGGAAAGATTTACAAATAGCATCCACATATTCAACACCGGCTGGACCTGGATTGTATGGTGAGGCGGCATCTGCTACACAAGCAGGTTTATTATATACTAATAAAACCGCCGGCAGTGTTGGTGGAAAACTTGCTAATTTTGCAATTAGAGGTGCATCAACATTCCTAGGCATTGCTGCAATAACACCATTTTCGTCAAAATTACTCGATCAAGCCGGATCGCTTACATCAACATATGCAACCACCCCGATTGAATCAAAAAATAATAAAGTTTTCGGAGTAGAAACGCCACTCTTAGATTTCCGAGCAAGAAAATTTGCTATTAGAAATTTAACAAATGACCAAAATTCAATTGCTGGAGATATAATTAATGTTTTTGATCGTAGATATGATGGAGCGAGTGCTGCACTCAGAGGTTCTGCTTTTGCGGGCGGTGTTGCAGCTTCAAATTTGTTAACTGGACCATATACATTCTTCAATTTAGATACAAGATATGGATGGGGACAACATGATGATCCCGCAGCAATTCGCAATGATTATACATTGAGATCAAGCATTGCAAAATCAGCCGGCGAGGCAAAAAATATCTATAGAAAAGCATTGGCATTCACCGAAGCAGCAATACCATTCCGCGGAGATCGGGTCAATGTAATTGATTTCAAAAAACGAACATGGAATTCAATTTATCAATGGGTTGATAGTGATATTAAACTTGGCGAAAAAGGCAAAGAA